>Ga0335078_10001520_pt1 | contig 34961 bp, 40 predicted proteins | sample Lox_Sample_32_FD_206711 | JGI IMG/M metagenome (GOLD analysis project Ga0335078, IMG submission 206711) | Soil microbial communities from Loxahatchee National Wildlife Refuge, Florida, United States - Lox_Sample_3.2 | ecosystem: Environmental > Terrestrial > Soil > Wetlands | place: USA...
GCCGACCGCGTAAGGTCTATGGGATCGTTACGAAGTTGGGCACTTAGAAAATGATCCTCTGGGTACATGCGTATGGTGTTCCCGTGGAACAAATCTGCGTACTCATCGGGTGACAGTGGCGTACCGGGCATCGGGTTGGCTTGCAAGCCATTATGGAGATGCAGAATAGCAATAACTCCGTCATCGCTTAGCACTCGCGTAAATTCGTTGGCGAGCACGCGCTTCGCGGTCACATAGTGGAAGGCGTCCACACAGAAGATGGCGCCAACGCTCCCGTCTTCTAGGGGCAGCGGCTCGTTCATATCCCACGCCAGGACGGCCGCGGCATTGGGAATGAAGAAGCGTCGTGCTGCGTAAGCCGACTCCGGATCGAGATCCATGGCCACGATCCGAGCCGGATCGGCCATCTTGGCCAGGTAGTGCGAAAGATGACCCATCCCGCATGGGGCATCGAGAATCAGCCCGTCGCGACCTTGGAGCAATCCCAACGCTGCTCGGGCGGCGAGAAACGATGGCGCAGTGAATCGGTGCTGCATGTAAAGGTGCCACTGTCCGGCGCCCCAGAAGGGCTTTACGAGTTGGTTTCCCGAGCGTCGGCGGCAGAACTCGCCGACGGTCCGTCCCGTCAGTAGCCAGCCGAGCGCGGCGTGGCGCAGGTAACGGCGGAACGTCACCCGTATTCGGGTCAACTCCATCCACCGCACCCGGAGCCACGATCTGCGGGGGATCACCCGCGGTGGCTTCTGACCGGGGTCTTTCCCGAGGGCCTCGAGGAGACGACGACCCCTAGGTCCGCGGGCTGAGAGGACGACACCGTAGGCTATGACGACCTGTTGACAGGAGCACGACCCGATCCCGTGCCAACGCGTTCCGGACACGATACGGAACTGGCCGTTGCAATCCGGGCACACCAATGCGGGAATTACATCCGCACAGACGTTTGCTCGCGGGGTAGACATATTGATCACCAACTGATTCTTCGGGCCGGCCGGGCGCGTACTGTCTCTGAGGGCAGCGACAGCTTGTAGAGCGCGACCTGGCCATACGAACGTCCCGAAGCTGAGAACACCTTCCGACTGTGGCGGACGAGATGCCAGATCTCGGATGAGGAGATCTTCGAGTAACCATCATTGATCAGGCCCCACTCCACTATGACGTAGCGGACGTGGTCTTGGGACCGGGTAGCCGGTGTCAACCATGGGTCGACGTTGTAAAGGGGGGGCAGCGCATACTGGGTAACGTCAGCGGCTATCGGCGCGGCCGTGGGATCGGTGACCGTGGTGGCAGCCGGAACGTGTGCCGCCATGTACTGAAGCAGCTGTACAACCGCGTCATCCGGTTGCCGCAGCCACTGCACGCAAATGGCGAAGTTAAGGCTGAGCGCGAACGTGAGTGCCGCGATGATGGCCGCAGTATGCGATAACCGGCGGCGGCTCCCGGACGCGGACCTGCTGAAGCGCCCGCTCCCGTCAAGCAGCAGTGCGGCCCCCACCGGAATGATCAGCAGGCTCGGGACAGCGAGAAGGTACAACTCCTGTTCCTCGAGGGTTCCCAGGACGAGGGCGTAGCCGAGCGTGACCCCCGCCGCGCCGTACAGGAGCCCCAGCATCCGCGGCAACTGGCCGCCGCGGCGCAGCAGAACCGCCAACGTCGGCACCGCCAGCGCCAGGACGACGTACGTCGTTCCGAAGGAGCTGGCTTCCCCGATGAGGCGGGCAGGGAGGTTTCCCCCTCCTGAGCTGTGGAAGCCGGTGCTCTGGATCAGCCCCAGCATCCGCCAGATACCCGACGTCTTGGCTTGCCACAGGGCGCCGAAGTATCCATTGGCGGCCACCACGGTCACGTAGACGGTGTAGACCGCCACAGTGGTGCCGACGGTGAGCAGGATCAGGCCGCGCCGGGGCCCCCACCGGAACACGATAGCGGCGAGCAACGGGAGAACGGTGAGCAGGGCTCCCTCGTCCTTGGTCAACACCGCGCAGCCGAACAGCAGGCCAGCACCGACGGCGCAGAGCCAGTCGCGGCGCGATGGCAGCCGCCCGATCAGCGAGGTGAACACCAGGTACCCCAGCATCACCCAAAACATCATCGCGGTCTCCAGCAGGACCCGGTCGTTCTGCCGGATGCAGAACGGGTCCAGGGCGAAGACCAATCCCGCCACAGCGCCCGCCCGGGGTGAGCTGGCGCGCGTCGCCAGCAGAGCCAGTACTACGGCGGTGGCCCCAGCGAGCAGCGCGTTGAGCGTGCGCATCTGGTAGACCCAGGCCATCACGCCAGGCGGGTTGCCTACGAGCCGTGCCCAGCCCGCTTCGAGGTAGAAGAAGCCCGGCCCGTGTATGAAAAACGGCCCGGTGGTCCCGCCAGGGCCGTCGTACCGGGGGAACCCGCCGGAGATGACGCTGCGACCGAGATCGGTGTAGACAATCTCGTCGCCGAACAGGTCGAACGAGCGGCCATGCAGCGCCAGCCGGATGAGCAGGGTCACGCCACCGGCGACCGCGGCAACCAGGGCAACGGCTCGCGCATCGGGCCTGGCATGCCTTGCCGCCACCGGAGCCTGACTAATGTGGGTCGTTGTCACGTTTTCCTTACCTTCGCGAGGTCGCCAGTGTCGCGGGGCACAAAATTGCCAGCATCGGGCGCGAAAAAGTAGGCCTCTGGGACGAGCGGGATCTGGCCGCTTTGGAAGAGTGCCTGCACCTGAGTTCCGTATGCCCGGATCATCTCGGCTTTGGCATCGGCCGACTCGAACCATCTCGTCTCGACCAGGCCGTTGCGCTGGATGAAGGCGTCGTCGACCGGATCCCGCTGGTTGTAGGGAAAGTCGCTGTAGTAGACGATCCGGACCCCGCTGCGCTCGGCTGCGGTGCGCACCAGCACGTGATCGACGTGGCCGCCGACGCCCAGCGGTGCCAGCACGAGGTTCGGGCCCGAGCCTGCCAGCCGCTGGATGACCTCGCACACAGCGCGCAACGTGCCGACGTCAGCGGCAGCGACGTGGCCGGAGGTGATGTGCGTCCGGTAGACCGGATATGTGTGCTCGAGTTCGGGCAGCAGGCGCGCCAACAGTGACCACCGTCCCGGATGAGGGCGGCGGCGGAACAAAGCTTCGGTTAGCCCGGCGTGGACACATGTGATGCCGATAGGTTCCAGCGCGGCCCGGTCCTCGGCCCGGCGTTGCTCGTACAGCGTCTGGGCGTTCCGCGCCCCGACCTGGTGCAGGTACCGCCGCGCCGACAGCGTGTACGGCGCCTGGCCGGCCTCGGTGAAGAGCGTCGCGACGGTCACTGAGGTGCGCCTGGCAGCATGGATCATCAGCGCACCGCAGGAGAGCGCAGCGTCGTCCAGGTGCGGGGCGAGCACGATAAGAGCCACGCCATGCTCGATCGGTTCGGTCAGCACGTTCACTGGCATGCCCGATCGCTGTCCGCTCGTGTACCCGCACCCGCTGGGTTGAGGAGCTCCTGGACAAGAGTGAAATAGCGGTCCACCATCTCGTCACGCCCGTATCGCTGCGCGGCCGCATGCGCCGCCCGGCCGAGTTCACGCCGCGTCGCCTCATCCCCAGCCAGGCCGCACATCTCAGCGGCGAGAGCACTGACGTCAAAGGGTGGCACCCGCACGTCGCCGTCCATCCAGCGCAAAGCCGGCAGGTCGAAATGCACAACCGGCTTGCCACCGGACATGCCCTCCAAAGCAGCCAGGCAGAATGTCTCCTGCCGCGACGGCAGCACCACGAAGGCGCTCCCCTCCAGCAACTCTTGCTTGTGCGGCCCGTCCACATGACCGAGCCAGCGGACATCCCCGCGGGTGGCCGCTAGCAGGTCGGCGAACTTGCGTTCCTCGCGAGGAGTGCCCGCGCCCGCGATGAGCAACGGCACGGACAACCCGCTCCTTTCGTACGCCGAGAGCAGCAGGTCCAGCCCCTTCTCCCGAATGTTGATTCGACCCAGAAACAGGATGTGCTCACCGCGGCCGAGTCGCTGCTCCTCGAGACACTTCTTATCGATGCCATTCGGAATCACCTGCACTGCCGCCGACGGAGTGTATCGGCGAACTCGCGCACAGTCGGCGTGGTTGAGCACCACGACATCTCGATAGAAGCGCAGGCCGAACCGCTCGACCAGGAAAAAGGGGAGCCGGTATCGGGCCCACATCTCTTCACCGCTGAGGCTTTGGGCGAATCCCACAACCCGCGCGCGCGAGAAAAGCGGCAGGAAGCTGGTAGAAAACGGTGGGGTGAAGCTCTCGACCCACAGGTCGTGGGATATCCGCCGGGCCGCGAACGGCAGCAGCGCATGGAACACCAGCTGGCCGCCGCGAGGGCCCGCCCAGCCGACCGGCAGCTTTCGGTAGCGCACCCCGTTTCGAACCACCGTCTCGCGGCGGCGTCCCGCAGTGACGACTGTGACCTCGAAATGCGTGGCGAGCTTGCAGGCGATCATATCGACGATGCCTTGGCCACCGCCGTTGTAGTGGGGGTGGTCGAAAATCGACATCACCACATGCCTGGCACCGGTCGCGGCGGCCGCCTTGGTTGCGCCGACCAGGTTTGGCCGAGCTGTGCCAGCGGTCCGATTGCTCATCAGGTCACCCCCTATGCGTCTGGGCGGCAGCGAGCGCCGCCTCCTCGTCAACAGAACCTGTTACTCCCATCGGGTGCCAGTGATCCGCATGTTCCGCCCTTGTCCCCAGAGACTGCGACACGGTCAGCGGTGCCGGCAGGCGGACCGGGAGCCCGTGGTCCAGGCGGTCTATGGCGGCAACCGCAGTCGCCAGCGCGTCGTCGAAACCGGCATGCCAGCCCTCCCGGCTCGCCTCTGCGCGCGCGGCCGTGATCACTGCAGGATGTAGCAGGTCGCACACTTTGAGTAACCTGGACAGGTCCAGTGCTAGGTCCTGGAAAAGCGCCTGGGCGAGCCAGATCCGCAGGCAGTCGGCCGGCGCGGGGATCAGGAAACCCAGTCGGTTCCTGCGGGCGCGGGACAGCAGCCGATCTGTGGGGAGCACCGGAACGCCGAACCACGAGACGCTGGCATGCAGGTGCAGCCTGGGCCCGGCCGACGGGTAGAGCACGGCGGTGTTAAAGCGCTCGAGCCGGTAAGTCGACCTGTGCACGTACCAGCCGGCCACTGCGCTCAGCGCGCGGCGCCAGTGCTGCTCGGGAACGACCAGGTCGATGCTGGTGCCAACGTGGTCAAGGTTGTCGCACAACTCTTGATCTTGACAAGTCGAGATCAATTTGTGCGGCGTGTTGCGATGATCTTCAGCTGGCGGGCTCATTGGCCTACAAAGTGGCCTCCGAGCTCCATTGGCTCGTTCCTCCGGTGCCTCGGACAGAGCTAAGCGACTGCCCGGGTCACCCGGCAGGCCGACCGGGATCAGCACCGCCGGGATGCCCGCACGATTGAGGCAGCCGACCACCTGGTAGAGGTGGCGCGCGAACAACTCGGCGGCGACGCGGACCTCCGCCACCACGCCCGGGAGCTGCGCCGGGTAGGCGCGTGCGAGTCGGCCTTCGACGCGGTTGCGGCGAGCCAGATCCAGGGCGTTATCCAGCTCCGCGTCAGTGGCTTTGGGCGCTGTTCCCCGCCATACCGTCTCCATGAGCAGCGAGACCGCTGGCCGGTCTTCGATCGTCCGGGTTCTGAGCGCGGCCCAGCGTGGTCGCCGCGCGTGGCGGGCCACGGGCCGCACGAAACGCGCCACGGCGCGCAGCCCAACCAGAGAGGCGGCCGCCAGCCATAGCAACTGGTACGGCCGCAGCACGATAAGCACCGCGGCCGCCATCACCGGCTCCCCTAGGGGCACCCATGCGAGTACCCCGCGTCCCTGGCGGCGCGCCAGGCGGTAGCCTGCCAATACCAGCGCGGCCGCAGTGCCAAGCGCGCCACCAGCGGCGAGCCCGGTGATGCCGTCGATCCGCCATCCGGCAAGAAGCGCTCCAACGTACCCGGCCAGGCCCGCGCCCAGCCACCAGAAGCAGGAGTGGTCATCCGCGGCCTGGAAAAGCGCCGTAACAAGGCTGATGCCGCCCGCCGCCAGGCCGGTTAGGGCGGTGTACTTCATCAGCGCCGCCACCGCGGTGTACTGAGTCGGGAACACCCGTGTCAGGACGTGCGCCGGAATGGTCGCCAAGACAGCCGCGATCGGTAGGGCGACCGCAGCGTACATCCGCACCGCCCTGGCGGCGATCACCCCCCCAGTGGCGCGCCGCGACAACGACGGGAAGAATGCCATCGCAACCGCGCTCGCTACGTAAAACGGGACCCGGGACAGTGCCGCACTAGCCTGGTAACTGGCGGCCAGCGCACGGTCCCCAGGGAGAAGCGCGACCAGCACCACGTCGATCGCGACGAACAGGGAGACTACCCCCTGTGCCCCAGCGATGGCGACTGCGCGGCGCCACGGGTCTCGGTTGGCCAGCACCGCCAGCCACAGCCGACCTCTGCCGTGTGGCGTGCGTGGCCACCACAGCAGCAAGACGATCCCGCCGATCCCGAAGGCCCCGAGTGCCCCGGCATCCCCCAGCCCGGCAACCATGACCAGCAGGACCCCGGAGCCGTTCTTCAGCAGGTTCTCCCCGACCATGAGGGCCGAGAGGGCACGCATGCGCTCCCGGCCCTGCAGCCAGCCTGTAGTCGTGGTGCCCAGGAAGATGACGAAGACGCTGACGGCCAGCGCGAGCGCCGTTGATGACCCAGCGAACCTGGTGGCGATGGTACCGACGACCGCGGCCGCGGCGAGCCCGCTCCCGGCGCTCGCCAATTTCGCGAACCGTATCGCTGAGTTCCGTTCGGTATCGGACCGGGCGCGAACCAGCGCCTGTGCTAGCACCCAGGGCACGGACACAGTGGCCACGGTCGACGCCCACAGGATCAGGCCCTGGCCGGCGGCGAACTTTGAGTAGGCGGCCACATCTAGCAGGTGCGTAAGCAGCAGCGCGTACCCGTAGTTCAAGAGCCCTATGATCACCATGGCCACGGCAATCCATCGTGCGCCTTGGGCGGCGACGGACTCCTCGCGCCTGACAGCGCCGCTACTCATCCTGCTCGACCTGAAGCTGCCCAAAGTGGATGGGCTCCCCAGTCCCCCAACGCCCGCGCCGCCTGCAGCCAGGTTTTGCGCGGGTCGAAAGGCTCGATCATGTCCTGGCGGCCATAGCGGACAAGGACGGGGTCCGGAGCAGCAAGCGCGGCGACCACGCCGGTCACCACCCTTCTCCGCCGTGGGGTGGCGCTGTTTCCCACGTAACGGCGGCCTCGTCGTAGAGCAACGTCCGGACTCTTAAATAGGTAAGACAGGAGGGCAACGGCCGCGACGAAGGTGCAGGAGGCCGCGACCGGCCTCTCGCTGCGCCACAATGCCCGGAACGCCTGTCCCGGGGTCGGGGTCGGGGCCGCGGACGGCGCGGACGCGCTCAACGGTGCCACTCCTCAGGGCTCACCGGCACCTCGGGCACGGGGTACGGGTCGATGACCGGATGGGGGTTATGCGGGTCGGTGTCCGGCGTGCTGATCACCAGCCGCGGCCGCTCCTGCTCGTCCAGCTCCGGCAGGATCGCGAGCCCGTGCAGCCGGGCATAGCGGGTGCGGACGGCGTCGAGCAGGACCCGCTCGTAGGAAGTGACGCAGCGTTCCCAGGTGAGGGTCTCCGCGGCGAGCCGGGACGCGACCTGGAGATGTTCCAGTCGCGCTGCGTCGCACGCCAGCCCGTGCAGGGCCTCACGCAGGGCGTCGGGTTCTCCCGGGGGCACGACCAAGCCGGTCGGGCCGGCCACGTCCCGGACACCCGGGAGGTCGGACGCCACTGGGACGCACCCGGCGGCCATGCCCTCTAACAGCACCAGCCCGAATGCCTCGGCGCGGGTGACCGAGGGCAGCACCACGACGTCGTTGGCCCCGTACTGGTGGTGGAGCTCCGCGTCGCAGAGCCGTCCCATGAAACGGGTATTGGTGGCGGACAGCCGTTCCGCAAGCCGCCGGTAGCTGGCGAGCTCGGCCCCCCCGCCGACCAGGGTGAGCTTCAGCCAGGGCTGACCTGCCGCGGCGGCCAGCAGCGTCTCCACCCCCTTGTAGGGACGCATCTGCCCGACGAACAGCACGTGCAGCTCCCCTGGGGTGCTCCGCACCCGGGACGGCGGCAACGCTCGCCCGTCCACCCCCCACGGGATGGCCTGGACCAGGGGTCCGTACCGGCTGCGGTGCTGGCGCGCGTAGTGCTGGCTGCTGGCCACGATCCGGTCCGCTCTGAGAGCGAGGGACTCGTGGAGCTTGTTGTACCGGGTCGACATCCGGGCGGCGCCCCGGATGTCGATCGGAGAGTGGTGGGTGTAGACGATGGCCGGGCGGGCGTGGGGCGGGAGCCAGTCGGACAGCCGGAGGAATGCGTCACTCATGGTGGGTACCGGTCCGTGCACGTTTACCACGTCGAAGTGCCGCAGCTCGCGGGCTATCCGCGGCCAGTGGGCGACGAAAGAAGACAGCCTCCACTCGCCGACCGTGAGCCTCGGGATCTGGATGGAGGAGAGCACTCCGACGTGATGGCCCCGACCGGTGAGCCCGGTCGTCAGCCGGTCGATGCAGGTGGAGATCCCGGAGACGATGGGAGGGGCCTCGGAGGTCACGATCAGGACATCGAGCGGGCGGTGGCCGGGCACGGCAGCGCGGCCGACGGTCCGCTCCTCCCGGGCAAGGCTGCTCACGCGACACCTCGCGAGCTGGCCTGGCGCACCCCGCGGCCGTCGGCGCCCGGCCCGCCGGGAGCCGGGGCGTGCTGGGGCCGCGACCTGCGCGGAGCACGACGCGCCTGGGCCCTGAGCTCGGCGAGCCGGCGCAGGTAGGTCACTCCATCTCTGGTGCCCGCCTTCGAGACCCCCGAGTGGCGGACACCGAAGGTGTAGGGCACCTCCGCGACGCTAGCCTGAGGGCTGTGGACGAGCAGCTCGAGCAGGACCTTGAAGCCCTGTGGGTGCAGCGAGGGCAGGTCCAGGCACGAGCGGCGGACCAGGAAGAAACCGCTCATCGGATCTGAGACGCCCGCCAGCTCGGGGCGAAGAACTCGTTTCGCGACGCCGGTGGCAAGCGTAGAGACGGCCCTCCGGTACCAACCTCCCAGACCTTCGGCTCCCCCCTCGTCCCGGTAGCGCGAGGCCACCACGAGGTCGGCGCCCGTACGCGAAACGCGTAAGAGTGTCTCGAGCAGTTCCGGCGGGTGCTGGAGGTCCGCATCCATCACGGCGCAGACCGGGCCGAGCGCCTCGGACAGGCCGACGAGAACAGCTCCGCCGAGCCCTCCGCCACGCTGCCCCTGAGGGCGGGAGTGCACCCGGATCGGGAGTGCGGAGAGCCTGGCGGCCTGGCGGGCGATTTCCGGGGTGGCGTCGTCGGAGTCGTCGACGATGAGCACCTCGGCGTCGATGCCGGCGAGGGCGTCCGCCAAGCCAATCAGGAGTGGCCGGATATTTTCGGCCTCGTTACGCGTGGGAACAATCACACTCAAAGCGGGGGCCTGGCCAGCCGGAAACATGACTCGAGCCGTGGCGCGAAGGGTCTCGGGGATCGTCATTACCGCACCTCGGAGAATTCGCGCGGCAGGGCGACGCCAAGGGAAATCCCGGCAAGCCCGTTGATGACACGCGCAGGATGCGGTACTGGCCCGTATCGGTTTGGCACAAACGTGGGTGAGATACGTGGTGAGGGACGCGCCTCGCTCGGTAAATCACGCACCCTGTCCACCGAAACGCCTATCGCATCCGACACCAGCGGATCGAATGCGGGAGCGACGCGCGAAGCGCCGTCCTGCACGGGCGCAAAGGGCGCCCGCGGCACATCCAGGCCCGGCGCGTCTCCTCCGTGGTGGTTGGCGGCCAAAGCGGCGGGTCGCTTCTCCGCACCCTCGGTCGCCCCGTCGCGCCGAAGCGACCGCCTGTGCCAATGGAACCAGTCAAGATCCAGTTCCTCGGGGCACGGTTCGGGCAACGACCGCCACTCGACCAACGCACCGTCTGGCCGGCCATCGGCGGTCCCGGATACCTCCCCCGAGTACGTGGCACGAGGGTGCGAGTCGTTCCGGCTGGCGCTCATGGCATTCACGTGTATCGATTCCCCCCTGGGTAGTCCGAACAGGTCTGGGTCCCGAGCAGCCCCCCTGCAAGGCCTTGGGCTTGAGCCATCTCGAGACCAGATCATCATTAACAGCACTGAGACGTGATATGTAGGAGCACGAAAACATAGCAGAGGATGTCGTAGTCCAACGGAATTTTCAACTGACAGGTAGACGCGCAACTGCTCCGACCGGTTCACGCGGTGAAGCGGAAGTAGGTAATTGAACTGCCTGATAGCAGATGCGCCAAGATCCCCAGTTTACGCTGGTTTGTGCTGATTCGTCTGGATTTGGATGTGATTAAACCGGATTAACAGTGCATTGTGAGGATTCCTTAAGGCGCCTTTATCCGACTTGGTCAGCCTTTTGCTATTTGACCTATTAGACCCGAGTTGCGATGCCGCGTGGATGGCGGCCGGCACCGCCCCGTGGGGGACGGCCGCAACTGGAGGCTGAAAGGCTGGAGGCTAGGCGGATCTTCCCTCGGCCTTCAGCGCGGCGCGCCTACTTAGCCGACGCGTTCGCTTGGGCGGCCCGCTACGCCGCCCCGCTGCCGGCCTGAACAGGCACCACAGGCGTCGGCGGGACCGCCGCGCAGGCGATCTAGTTCGCGATGGCCCAGCTCGGCAAGCCGTACGTATGGGGCGCGACCGGCCCGGACGCCTACGACTTCCGGCCTCGTATATGCGGCCTACGCGTCGGCGGCCATACACATGGCCCGCACCACCTTCCAGTGGCGCCTCGACGGGCCGCAGGTCCCGCTGACCAGCATCCAGCCGGCGACCTGCTGTTCTCGGCCGGCACCGACGCCGACCCCGGTCACGTAGTGATGTACCTGGGCGGCGGCTAGATCATCCAGGCCCCGCAGACCGGCGAGAACGCCCAGATCGACCCGCTCGACCTGAGGGCGTGGTCGCCGCGACCCGCCCCGCCGCTGCCCGCGGCTGAACCAGCCCAACTCGGATGCAGGACCGGCCACGATGACGACGCCGATGACCGTCACGCAGCTGCGCAACCTGCCCGCCACGGTGGACCTGATGACCGCCGCCCGCGTGCTGGGCCTGGGCCGCACCAAGGCCTACGAACTCGCCAAGCGCGACCGGTTTCCCTGCCGGGTGATCCGGATCGGTGACCTCTACCGGATTCCGACCCCCGGGCTGCTCGAATTGCTCGGAGTCCCGGCGGAGCCGGTCACCGAGCCCACCCGCAACGCCCGGCCCGCCTGACCCGTGCACCCGACGACAGCGATGGCATCCTTCAGGCGCGCGGCCAGCGGCCGGGCCGGAGACGGGGGGAGCTGGCTGCGGCAGCAGGCCGCGCAGCGGCAGCAGCTGGTGATCTGCGGTGCGCACGGCGGCGCCGGCACCACCACCTTCGCCCAGCTGCTGTCACCCGCGTGGGACATGGGCGCGATGCGCCCGGCCCGCGACCCCTGTTCCCCCGCGATCATCGCCGACGGCCGGCCCCCTGCTGCTGGCCTGCCACAACACCGCCGCCGCGGCCGCCGCGGCAACCGCAGCGCTGGCCGCGCTGACCCGGCCTGGCGCGCGCGTCGCCGTCCTGGTGGTCGTGAGCGACGGCTGGCCGCAGCCGCCTGCCGCTACCGCCCGGTTCCGGCTCCTGGCCCCCCATGTCGGCGCGGTCGTCCACATCCCGTTCGTCCCGGCGTTGCGGCTGGCCGATACCCCGGCCGGGGTGCCGCTGCCGCGCGCGGCCCGCCGCGCCCTCGACCAGATCCGCGCCGCCACCGGCCGCCCGCTCAGCACCGGACAGAGAACGACACGATGCTGCTCACTTATACGCTGGCCGTCCACGGCTTCGCCGCCTGCCATCGGCAGTTGCTGGCCGCGGTGGTGCCCAACCCGGCGCCGTCGCCCCGCCCGGCCTTTCCGGCCGGGTCAGCACCCCTGTTGGCGTGGTGGAAATGGGCCGCGCTGATCGCCGGGGTGTTCGGCCTGATCGGCTGCGGCGCGATGATTGCGATCGGCCGCCGCAACCGCTCCAACCTCGCCGCCGACGGCGCCACCGGCATTCCCTGGGTGCTGGCCGGGCTGACGCTGATCGCCCTGTCCTCGGGCATCGTCGGCGTCTTCATGTGAGCGCCCGTCATGCCAACCCGACGCAAACCCCTCGTGCTCACCGCCGCACTGGCGGTCCTGCTGACCAGCGCCGCCACCGTGCTCCTGCTGCGCAGCCAGCCCCCGAACGGCCACAGGCAGCCTGTCACTGCCATTCCGGTGACACCCCGCTCGCCCCGGGACCACGCGAGCACCCCACTGCTGCTGGATGTGACCGGCGGCCTGGTGACGATCGCCGCCGCGTCCACGATCGGGGTCGCCGTCGTGACCCTGCGGTGGCCAGCTCCTCAGCGTGTCACACCGCCCGCGAGCGCGGGAGCACCGGCCGGCGCGGCCGCCGGCGCCGCGGCGGCTACCGAACGGCTGTCAGCCGAAGACGGCTACGGGAGCCGGTACGGGCTGGTCCGCGACCGGCGCACCGGCCTCCTCACCGCGACGCTGCGGGTCATCCCGGCGTCCACCTGGCTGGCCGAGCCCGGCGAGGTGGACGGCTGGGTCGCGACCTGGGGCGCCGGGCTGGCCTCCCTCGGCTACCTGCCCGCGCTGCGGTGGGTGACCGTCACGGTCGACACCGCCCCCGACCCCGCTGCACCCTCACCGGCCAGATCGCCGCCGCCATCGACCCGGCCGCCCCCCGGCCGGCGCTGCACATCATGGACCAGCTGGTGGCCACCGCCCCGGCGGCCACCGCCGACGTGGACACCCGGGTCAGCCTCACCTTCGACCCCGCCGCCTTCCCCTCCCGGCCGGGAACCGCCGCCGAGGCGATCACCGAAGTGGGGCGCACGCTGCCCGGGATGGAATCAGCGCTCGGCGCCTGCGGCGTCGCCGTGCTCGCTCGCGCCCGGGCCGCCTGGCTGCCCGGACGTCAGGCGCGGCTCGTGATAGGCGCGTTCGCGAGGGCGGGCAATTCGGAACCACTTGACCCTCAGGACGACCTCAGGACGTGGGGATATAAAGCGCGCACGTCAGAGGCGCTTAGCGCTTAGCGCTTAGCGCTTAGCCCGCAAAGCTTATTGTGCGGCGCGAGGATTGTGTGCTTGAAGGGGGGCGTCTGGTCCCCACATGGTCCCCAGCCGAGCGTCGACGTCCGCAGAGGTCGACGGCAGCGCCTATGCCAGTGCTCGATTCGAGCCAGCTGCGTCCGGTTTACGAATCCGCTTACAGAGACGTGACACCTGACCTGGGTTTCTTCGTCTCCGTCCTCCTCGTATGAGCCGTCCCGTGGCCGTGGCCGACGTGTCAGGGCCGTGGAACACGCATCGAACAAGAACGCCCGGGTCACCTGCACGGCCCCCGGGTCGGCGCGGGTATTGGCACCGCCGCCAGGTCGCGGTGGGCCTTCACGTACGCGTCGGCGTCTTTCTTGAGCTGAGCGGCGGAGCCCGGTTCGTGGGCTGCGCCGCGGACGAACGCTTCAATCACCGCCGTCAGTGCCTTGTCGCCATCGCCTGCTAGCTCGGCTCGCCGCCGTATCGCGGCCTGGAACTGGGCGTTGCGGGCGGTCCGGCATTCGGTGAATTGCTTGACGTGCTGCGCGCGCGTGAAGTTGGTGCCGATGCCGACGGCGGCCGCAGTGAACGCGAGGAACGTCAAGACCGCGCCGACGATCGCCAGCTTCCCGATCCTTGATTTCCACAGTTTGACGGCGGTAATCTCGCCGGTGAGCTGCGTCAGCGCACCCTCGAGCCGGTCGGCCTGCGCCAACGCCACGGCGACCTTGTCCGCGGTGGCCTCGCCCGCCGCAGCCTTGTCCGCGGCATCGCCGCCGCCGCGTGTCTGCATCGCCGCCCTGCCTTCTCCCGCCTGCCTGCGGTGCGCCTGCAGGATCGTCTTCACGTCGGACACGGTCACCCGCAGTTCCCCTGCGAGCCGGCCGGCCTCACCGATGAGCTGGTCGACTTCCTCATCCTTGGCGGCCAGTTCCGCTCTCCGGGTCGGACGTGGCTGCCGCATCAGGGTGGCCTCTCATCGAGCCGGTCCAGCACCGTAGCGAGCGTCACGCTGGTCTGCCTCAGCGTTTCGTTGATCGCGGTGAGCATCGGCAGCATCTGCGTCGTGTGGGATTCGATGAGCCGGTCCCGCTGCGCCTCAGCCTGCTCTTTTTCGGCGAGGAGCATGGCCCGCATTTCCTGCGCCTGCGCCCACAGGATTGTGGCCTCGCTGGTGCCGACTCTGCCGCTCGCCGACCGGCGGCGCAGCAGGTAGGCGGATACCCCGCCCACAATCGACCCTGCCACGGTGAGGACCGTCACTAGGGTCGTGAGGGCGATGGGGGACACGGTAAGCCACGCTAGTTACTGTGGATGCTTCGGACCACTGCCGCAACAGCCTTAGTTACGTTACGTCACTGGATCGCTACTCTAAGTGTCAGCTAGTGTCGCGCCAAACCACCCGCGTCCAGAGACGATAGGGGTGGTCTGGCCGCATGCTATGCAGCAGTCGCCAACCGAGCGCGACTGGAGCCGAGGCAAGCTTTTGGCTGCCGAAGTACTCATGCGGCGCGGGCCGATCTCGGCCTGCGGGTTGCCAAAAGTCGGCCATGCATGTGACCTGCGGACACATGGGAGCGGTGTGGCGGTACGGCATGATGATCAGCCGTGTCGATGCGCCCGATGTACCTGATCTTCGTCCGGCTCTGCGGCTGGCTCGTCCTGCTCAGTCGCTCGCCGACCTCCAAGAACACCGAGCTGCTCGTGCTGCGGCACGAGGTCGCCGTGCTGCGCCGCACCAATCCCAGGCCACGGCTCGACTGGGCCGACGGCGCGGTCCTCGCCGCGCTGATCCGGCTCCTGCCGGCAAAGCTGCGGACGCACCGGATGGTCACGCCCGGCACCGTGCTGCGGTGGCACCGCCGCCTGGTCACCCGGATATGGACATAGGCCCATCACGAAGCCGCAGCACCCGCCCCGCGACCGGCACCGAGTGGACCCCCTCCTGCCACTGATAGAACGAGATCAGCGCGGCCAGCGCGCGTGCAGCATCTCCGCCGAGGGAACCCCGGCCGGTGCTGCGAGAGCATGCTCGGCGGCGCGGCCGTTGCGCAGCCACGACAAGAACCCTGACACCGCCGGCACCCCGGCATCCGCGCACTGGCCGCCCTCACCGCGCGGCTCCAGGAACGACCACCACTGCGCCAGCGAGGTCGCGTAGCCGCAGACTGTGTTCGGTGACCACAGGTGCCGGTGCGCCTCCAGCCACTCCTCAACCGGACCGAACGTCGCATACGACGCGTCGACCACCGTCCAGGTGCGGTCCCCGCCCGGAGGCACGATGACAGAACAAGATCCTCTTCATCGTCGAAGACATTGTTGAGAGCGGGTCGGGGTCTCGTCGATAACGGTCGGCGTAGGAAAAGCCACGTCCGTAAGCCCTTGGGCATCTGGCCATCCGCCACGGGGCCGAAGTCCGGTTCTTCAAGGCCAGCCGCGCCATCGCGCACGTGGCCGGCGGGCAAGCGGCTACGCGAGCTCGCCCGCCCAGCCGTGTTGATCTTGAACGATTTTGCCATGCGGGAGCTGACCCGATGATGGCAAATTCGCTGCTGACGCCGTGCTTGAGCTGATGTAGCGTGCCGTAAGTGATCTGGGTCGCGCCAGGTACTGCGCACGACGCGGGCCTTGAGCGACAGCCGGGCGGTATGTGCTGGCATGGCCCACGTCCGCGGGCCATTCGCCCTATCCCGAATATGGCGCGCCGGCGCGCTCGGACGTCTGCGAGGCCACATCGAGGGAAGGGTTGACTCGCAGAGACCGTCGCTCGAAGAGCCGCCCCTCGTGCTGCCGGAGTGGAGCAACCCGTGACAGAACCCGCGCCCCGCATCGACTACGCCAATCTTCCCGCGCCCGAAGAGGGCATCCTGGTGACGCTGTTCATCACCGTCCGTAGTGTTGCGCGGTCCCGGGACTTCTACTCGCGTGTCCTGGGCGGCACGGTCGTCCTGGACGAAAATCCGTGCATCGTCAGGCTGTCCAACTCGTGGATCCTCATGAACCCAGGCGGGCCGCCGACTCCCGACAAGCCAGGCATCTCGGTGGTCGACTACCAGCCTGGTAACACGACCTCGATTTTCCTGAACTTGCGGGTCGCTGATATCCAGGCCTGCTATGAGGCTTGGAAGGAGAAGGGGGCCGAGTTCGTCACGCCGCCCATCGACCGCGAAGCCGAGATCCGCTGCTACATGCGGGACCCGGACGGATATCTCATCGAGGTCGGCCAGGTCACCGGCCTGCTGCACGGCAAGCTTGCCGCGAAGCGCCCGGAGGACCTCCCTGGCTGAGCCCTGTCACCCGTGCGCGGCCCTGGGCAGGCGACGATCCTCGGCAATCGCCGGGCGAGCAGAAGGGGCCGCTCACCGCGCTGGTGAACAATGCCGGAACGCTCGGCGAGCAGGCGCGCATCGACGAGCGCGAGGCGGACGAGCTGACTCCGCGGATGCAAGTCAACATCGTGGGCCCGATGGTGTGCGCCAAGTACGCCGTCCGGGCGATGTCGGCGGCCCGCGGCGGCAAGGGCGGGTCGATTGTTACCGTCGCGCCCGGTTCGCGCTGATTCGCGGGACGGGTCGTCGGTGAAACGGTCCGCTACCTGCCGGAAAGTTTCCGCCGCGGCCCGCCACGGATCCGGCTTCCGCGCCAGATCGACCGCTCGGTTGAAGAAGTCCACCGCAACCCCCTTGCGCAGGTCTGGTGTGCTGAAACTTGAAGTGCTGCGGAGCGCGCCCTCGCGGAATTCCCGGATTGTCCTGGTCAGGAGGTGATCTTCGCCTAACTGCAATTGATGCGCTTCCGCGAGGACAGGACGGCACCCCGCTGGATCGCTGGCATGTCCGGCGCGAGTTTCAGAAGATCACCACGGGGACCGGGCTTGGCGAGCACTTGACTCCCCGCAAACTGCGTCACTCGTTCGTGTCCATCCCCAGCGCCAGCGGCGTCCCGATCGAGGACATCAGCGACCTCGTCGGGAACAGCGGCACATCCGTTACCGAGACCATCTACCGTTACACGAGATCCGGCCCGCGCTCACCATGGGCGCGACGGCCATGAACAAGATCCTCAAGAAGCAGGCCAAGACAACCAAGCCAACGAAATCCGCCTAACAGTGGCTCCCCGTTTGGCTCCCGAAGATCGAAAAGGGGCCCCGGAAAATCTCCGAACCCCCTTCTGACCTGCTACTTCGTGGTCGGGACGGCGGGATTTGAATCCGCGACCCCTTGACCCCCAGACCCATAGGAACCGTCCCGGTACAGCTTGATAGTCCCAATCGCAGGTCGGAGTCTCCCCAGCGTCCAGCACGCACGCCCGAGGCCGATGCCGTCTCACGGACTGGTGAGACGGCATCGGAGAGGCCCTCCCCCGCCGCCGCTCGCCTGCGGGCCGGGCCTGGGGCACCCATCCTCCGCGCCATGACGGTAGCCTGCACGATCTCGGTTGTGCTTGCCTTCCGGGCCGCACAGCCGAGTCACGTCCTCGCCGGACATGGCCGCCATCACCTGCAGGCCGGTGCCGACCGGCCAGCGCCAGGCAGGTCTCCCTCGCCGCCCCGGCGATCTCGGTCATCGACACCATCACCTGCTCAGGGACGATGATCTCCCCGGGCAGCGGGTCAGGCTCGGCACAGCGGCTGGTCTTCTGGTAAATGTTGCTCACGGCGGTCCCCTTCCTTCGCCGGATGACTGCGCGGCGGGCTCATGGCTCCCGCTGAATCTCCCGTGTCTCGGGACGTCTCGTCGGGCCTTACGTTGGCGCGTCAGATCCTGATGACCTCAAGGTCAGGTATGGCGTCATAGTCGGAGTCCTGCGTCACGATCGGAACGCCGTGCGCGATCGCGGTAGCAGCGATCCAGCTATCGTTGATCGGCGCCTTGCGCCCCGCGGCGCGGAGCCTGGAGATCAAGAGCGCCCAAACTTCGGACACCGCCTCGTCCACGGTGAGGGGTTCGAACCGCTGCGCAAGCTGGTAAGTCGACAATCTGCGGGAGGCGGCCTCGGGATTGTGAGCTTGCAGCACGCCGAGCCGCAACTCCCCCAGCGTTATCGCAGAGACACCCCACTCGAAATTCTCGAAACGACTGACATCGAACTGTGCAGCCTCAAGGCCGATAAAGACGGACGTATCTGCCAACGCCCGTTGGGGGATCACCAAGGTAGATCGTCCGTCGTCTCGGTGAGAGTTGCCCGCAATTCCTCAGACAGACCGGTTGTATCTGGTCCCAGCCGCACGAGTTCATGGCCGATCTCTGATACGGACAGCCATTGCCGCCGACGCGAAAGCGGGATGATCTTGGCCACAGGGTGGTTGTCTTTGAAGACTTCGATCTCCTCGCCTGCCTCCACACGCCGCAAGACCTCCGCAGTGTGGTTACGAAGCTCGCGTGCAGGGATGGCGGCCATATGTCAAGTGTAGCCAGCGTGCTACATGCGTAGCAATACTTGACGTTCTCTGGGTGGTGCGCCCAGCGAAATTGCCTGACAGGATGCGTGGCGACTCGGCCAGTCTCCAGCCACCGCGTTGGCCTCGGCGGACCCCCGGCGGGAAGTCGTTTCAGGCCTTCCGTATGGCCCGTTCTGGCGGCCAGGGGCGCAGTAGCCGACGGGGTAGTCCGGCCGCGCGTGCTTGTGCCGCGTAGGCGGCGAGGAGGGCGTTACGGGCCAGGTTGTTGATCTCGCAGGGTTTGCCGCGGGAGGCGTCGTGCAGGGCGGTGAGCGCGTCGTCTGCGAACAGCGGGTCTGCGCGACCGACGAGGGATAGGTGGTTCTTGAGGTAGGCGGCGGTGTCGGCGGCGGGCATGCCGGTGAGGTGGTAGCGCACGGTGATGCGCTGCTCGAGGGCAGCGAGCACGCCGAGTCTCATGTTCTGCCGCAGGCTCGGCTGGCCCAGGAGCACCACGGCGAGGTTGGCCGCGGCGTCCATGTCGGCGTTGGTCAGGATACGCACGGCTTCCAGCTGTGGGTGGCTGAGCAGGTGTGCCTCGTCGAGGATCAGCACGGGGAGCTTTCCCGCTCGGCGAGCTCGGCGGCCAGGGCGTCGGCGGACTGGCGGATGAGGGAGGAGGTGTAGAAGCGGGGCTGCGCGCCGAGAGCCGCGACGATGTGGTCGTGGATGCCGCGCGCGCCGATGGCGGGGTCGGGCAGGTAGATGATGGTGTGCCGGGCCGGGTCGAGGGCGGCGGCCGCGGCGCGGGCGGCGACGGTCTTGCCGGCCTGTTGACTGAACTAGCCCGGGGTTAGTGGCGATCCGCCCGACACAAGCTGATCGCTGCTCTTAGCGTCCGCTGCATGATGAATGAAGGCGGCGGCCGGGACCTGGCCGTGCTGGTGGTACCGCTGGTCGGGTCGGTGACCGCGGCCGAGGATGCGTTCCGTCCGTTCCGGCTGCTGGACGCCGGCGGCTCACCGGTCGGCGCGGTGGATGTGTTCCTGGCCGAGATGCACGCGGCGGGCAGGTCGGCGGCAACGCAGCGCTCGTATGCGCTGGACCTGTTGCGCTGGCTCCGGTTCTGCCTTGCGATCGAGGTTCCGTGGGATCAGGCGACCTCGTGCGAGGCACGCGATTTCATCCGCTGGATGATGGCGGCGGTCAAGCCGGCCCGGCCGCACTGGCGGACCGGCCAGGCGCCGGACCGGACCGGTGGTGCGGCACCGGCGCACGCACGAATCCGGTGACCGGGAAGAAGGCACCGGGAACGGGATATGCGGCGTCGACGGTAGCGCACTGCGAGAGCGTGCTCCGTGCGTTCTACGGCACCCGCCTGGAGGCGGGTGCCGGGATCGTGAGCCCGTTCCCGCTGGCCCGCCGGTCCGGCCGGGCCGCAGCCCATCGCAATCCGATGGACCCTTTCCCCAACGAGCAGGCGGGGCGGTACCGGCCACGGGTGACTGAGCAGGTTCCACGCCAGATTCCGGACACGGCGTTCGCCGAGCTGTTCGCGGCACTGGGCTGCCACCGGGACCGGGCACTGGTGGCGTTCTGGATCTCCACGGGGGCCCGGGCGGCGGAGCTGCTGTCGGCCTGGTGCGCCGGCATCTGCCCGGGCGATCAGACGATCACCGTCGTGCGCAAGGGAACGCGGGCGCTGCAGGCGCTTCCGGCCTCGCCGGACGCGTTCGTGTGGCTGCGTCTGTATCAGGAGCAGTTGCACGGGCTGGTCCCGGCGGGCGGCGATGATCCGGTGTGGTGGACGCGGCGGCGCCCGTTCCGCCGGCTGACCTACCACGCGGCGCGGGCGATGTTCGTGCGGGCGAATGAGTCCCTCGGGGCGGACTGGAGCCTTCACGACCTGCGGCATTTCGGCGGCCTACCGGATGGCCCTGGACCCGCTGATGCCGATCACCGATGTCCAGTGGGTGCTGGGGCATGCGCACCTGACCACCACGCAGATCTATACGCGGGCGGCCGAGAAGGACGTGATCGCCGGGGTGCTGGCCCATTACCGGACAAGCCACCAGGCAAGCACAGGCAATGGGTATCAGCAGGTCCGAGTTCTTCGCCCGCGCTGCCCGCAGCTACCTGGACCAGCTCGCCTCGCGTTCGCTCACCCAGCAGATCGACGAGGCGCTGCGAACCGCCGATGACGACTCGAACGATGCCGCCGCCGCTGGCCGCGGCTACCTGGCAGGCCAGGACGACTGGTGACCGGGCGCGGCAGTATCTGCTGGGCCGATCTCGGCGAAGCGGGCGGCAGCAAGCCCGCTAAACGACGTCCCGTCCTGGTCGTCCAGTCCGACCCGTTCAACGCCAGCCGGCTGAATACCACCATCGCAGCTGTCATCACGTCTAATACGGCTCCGGCCGCCGTGCCCGGCAACGTTTTCCTGCCGACAGCCGCCTCCGGCTTGCCCAAGGACTCAGTCATCAACGTCACCGCCCTCGTCACCCTCGATAAGACCGACCTTGATGAACCTGCCGGGCACGCGCCTGCATCCCTCATGGACGAGGTGGACCGGGGACTTCGCCGCGTGCTCGGGCTCTAACCGCAACACACCCGCAGCGGCAGATGAGTGAGTTCGCGGCGCGAGCCACAGTGCATGTTTATGCAAGATCCTGGGATGGTTGCCAGTGCGATCTGCGCGAGCGGCTGACCGTGAGACGCGCTCGCCGAGCCGCCGTTACGTGCGGCGTGGTCATCCAGGTCATAGGAGGTGTGCAGCGCCCCGAATTGGAGTTCGGCGTTCCGTCGCTGGCTGTGGACGCAGTGCCGTTGATCATGACACTGCAGCCCAGCGGCACCTGTACCGCCCGCGAGCTCATCGCCGAACTGGAACGCTTCCGGCATGAAAGTCACCCTCCACCAGGCCGCCTGACACGCCCGGGCACCCGCGCACGGAACAAGGGGATGGCGGCTGAGGCCCGCGACCAGTTCGCCTCCCTGCTGCCGATCGCGAGACCAGGGTTGGGGGCCCACCACCGGCCCGTGGGCTGGCTGCTGTCAACTTCTTGGGAGGCCTCTTGACAGCGATCACCTGCTTTGGTCGAATGACTTAGTCATATGACTAACCAAGTTGGCTGATCACCCGGCTGACAGGGAGGGATCTCATCATGGTTGCGGTGAGCCCGGCGGCGCCGAAGAGGGCGGCGCGTGCCGCCGCCGAGGAGGCGCTGCTGGACGCGGCGGAGCGACTGCTGGCCGATGCCGGTTACGCAGGCGTCACGACGCGGCGCCTCGCGGAGGAGGCGGGCGTCAACCACGGCCTTGTTCACTATTACTTCGGCTCGAACGAGAACCTGCTGGTGCACGCGCTGGAACGGTTCACCGGCCGGCTGATCGCCCGGCAGCGGGAACTGTACGGCTCTGATCTGCCGTTCACGGACAAGTGGCGGACGGCGATGCGCTACCTGGTGAGCGAGGATCTCAGCTACGAGAAGGTCTGGTTTGAGCTCCAGGCGCTGGCCTGGAACAACCCGGACATCCGGGCGCGTCTGGCGCGGGTGAACGCCGAGTGGCGGGCGGTGCTGACCGAAGCGTTCGAGCAGCCGCGGCGTGAGCTTGGCATCGGGCTGCCGCTGGAGGCGCTCGTCTCGCTGGTGATGACGTTCAACCTCGGCATCATTGTCGAGCGCCTGGGCGGCATCGAGGCCGGGCACCGCGAACTACTGGATTGGATCGACCAATGGATATCCCGATGACCGAGCCCGGCCGCGAGCAGTCCCGGGCCCGGTACCCGGACAGCTCCGGCTACACCAAGCGCGACGGCGTGCGGGTCTATTACGAGGTCTACGGCAACGGCGAGCCCACCATCTTGTTGCTTCCAACCTGGGAGATCGTCCACTCACGAGCGTGGAAGTGCCAGATACCCTACTTCGCCCGGCACTGCCGGGTCGTCACGTTCGACCGGCGTGGCAACGGGCGCTCGGACCGTCCCGGCGACGTGAGCGCCTACGACCGGCGCGCCACCGCGGACGATGCGCTTGCGGTGCTGGACGAAGCCGGTGCCGATCGGGTGGTGGTCGTGTCGTGGTGCTGCGCCGGTGACGATCTGATCCTCGCCGTCGATCATCCCGAGCGTGTCGCAGGCTTGGTGCTGATCGCGCCCGACCTGTTGCTGACCGACGATCCCGCCGCCGAGGAAGGCCCCTACCCGTTCGGCGAGGAACCGGCCACGCTGGTGGGCTGGGCCAAATGGAATCGCCACTACTGGCTCCGCGACTGGCCCGGGTTCCTGGAGTTCTTCTTCGCGCAGGTGTTCACCGAGCCGCACTCGACCAAGCCGGCCGAGGACGCGATCGGCTGGGGCGGCCAGACCGACCCGCAGACCATCGTCCGCGGCATAGACGCGGAATGGCCTAACGACCGGGAAAACGCGCTGCGGCTCTGCGCCCAGGTGCGATGCCCGACCCTGGTCATCCAGGGGACGCAGGACGCGGTCGTCGGGCCCGCACGCGGGGCCGCCGTGGCGGAGGCGATCCCGCACGCGCAGCTGATCACGCTCGAAGGCTGCGGGCACGCACCCCACCTGCGCGACCCGGTCCGGACAAACCTCCTCATCCGGGACTTTGCCTGCCCGCCAGCACCCATGCCTCGCTGGAGCCGGGGCCGCTCACGCCGCAAGCGCGCGCTGTACATCTCCTCGCCGATTGGCCTGGGCCACGCCCAGCGGGACGTGGCGATCGCCGGCGAACTGCGTAAGCTGCACCCCGATCTGGAGATCGACTGGCTCGCCCAGCATCCGGTCACCGCGGTGCTGGAGGCGCGCGGGGAGCGGGTCCACCCAGCCAGCGCGGACCTGGCCAGTGAGTCCGGGCACATCGAGTCCGAGTCGGCCGAGCACGACCTAAATTGCTTCCAGGCCATCCGGCGGATGGATGAGATCCTGCTCGCCAACTTCATGGTCCTCCATGACCTCACCCGCGACGAAGACTACGACCTGTGGATCGGCGACGAAGCCTGGGAGCTCGATTACTACCTGCACGAAAACCCCGAGCAGAAGACCGCCGCCTATGCCTGGTTCACCGACTTTGTCGGCTGGCTGCCGATGCCCGGCGCGGGCGAACGGGAGGCGTTCCTGACCGCCGACTACAACGCCGAGATGATCGAGCACATCGCCCGCTACCCCCGCATCCGTGACCGGGCCATCTTCGTCGGCGACCCCGACGACATCGTCCCGGACACCTTCGGCCCCGGACTGCCACTGATCCGCGACTGGACCGAGCGGCACTATGACTTCGCCGGCTACATCACCGGGTTCGACCCGCGCCAGCTCGCCGACCGCGAGGCGCTCGGCTACCGCCCTAACGAGCGCCTCTGCATCGTGACCGTCGGCGGCTCAGGAGTCGGCGGCCACCTGCTGCGGCGGGTCATCGCCGCCTTCCCCGAGGCGAAGGAGCGGGTGCCGGATCTGCGGATGATCGTCGTGGCGGGCCCGCGGATCGACCCCGCCAGCCTGCCAGCCGCCGACGGGCTGGAAATCCGCCCCTACGTCCACGAGCTCTACCGCCACCTGGCCGCCTGCGACCTGGCGGTCGTTCAGGGCGGGCTCACCACGACGATGGAGCTGACCGCCAACCGGCGGCCTTTCCTCTACTTCCCGCTCGGGCACCACTTCGAGCAAAACTTCCACGTCCGCCACCGGCTCAACCGCTACCACGCCGGGCGGTGCATGGACTATGCGACCGCTGGGCCCGCCGACATCGCCTCGGCGATCGCCAGCGAGATCGGCCGCCACGTCGACTACCGCCCCGTCGCCACCGACGGCGCCGCACGCGCCGCGTCCATACTCGCCGCCCTCCTCTAGCAGGAACCAGGAAAGCGCGGGCCGCAGCGGCACGCGGTGCGGCCCTGGGTCTTGGCGGTCGTCGCCGCGCAGAACAGGGAAATCTGGACCCTGAAAGGTCGGCCGCCAGCCAAAGACAAAGCCGCCCGTATTCCGCGATCCGGTGTGATAGCCATACAAGCATTGGTGACATTGCGTGATCGTCTGGGCTGATTGACGGTGGGGTGGAATCATCGTCGCTGGGGCTGTGGGCTGGCCCTGCCTCCCGGGTCTCAGCAGGATCCGGGAGGTGCCCGATGTCCACCACCACAACGTCGTCCCCGTCCACCGCGGTCGCTGTCGCCGAGCCGGTGTTCACCAACGCCGAGCGGCTGGCGCTGGCCGGATTCCTGGCCGGGTATACCGGCTTAACCCGTGAGGCCTACGCTCTGGACCTGCGGCAGTTCACCGCCTGGTGCCAGCAGCGTCACCTGCAGCTGTTCCAGGCGCGGCGGGCCGACATCGAGTGCTTCGCCCGTGACCTGGAGGCAAGAGGCCGGGCCCGGGCGACGGTGACCCGCCGGCTGTGCACGATCGCCGGGTTCTACAAGTACGCGGTCGAGGAAGAGCTGCTCGATCACTCGCCGGCGGCGCATGTCCGCCGTCCCCGCCTGGATTACGAATCGCACGCTACCGGGCTAGACCGTAACGAGCTCGGCGCCACGCTGGTCGCCGCCGGGCTCGGCACGGCCGGCGGAGCACGCGCTGATCTCGCTGCTGGCGCTGAACGGGCTGCGGGTCTCCGAAGCCACCGGAGCGGAAATCCAGAACCTGGGCATCGAACGCGGCCACCGGACCCTGGTAATCACCCGCAAGGGCGGCAAGGTCGTCACCGTCCCGCTGGCGCCGCGTACCGCCCGGGCGATCGACCTGCCGATCGGCGAGCGCACCGAAGGGCCGATCTTCACAGGCCCGGACGGGCGGCGGCTGGACCGGCACGGCGCCGCCCGGATCGTCCGCCGGGCGGCCCGCCGCGCCGACATCACCAAGCCCGTCGGACCCCACACGCTGAGACACGCATTCATCACAGCCGCCCTGGACGCTGGAGTCCCGCTACGGGACGTCCAGGAAGCCGCATCCCACACTGATCCACGTACCACGATGCGGTATGACCGCGCACGGACCTCGCTCGATCGCCACGCAACCTACATCGTCGCCGCCTACGTCGCCGGAGCCGCGCGGTAGACCGGACAGGGCAGGCACACATCCGCCTGGCCGGTCCTTGGCCAGGCGGATCGCCGCCGATCTCTACGCTAAGCCGTCCGCGAACCGCCGATCTGGTCGGCCAGTTGACCGTCGGCTCTGTTGCCCGACCGGACACATAATTGGTTATTTTGCACTGTGGGCTGAGGCTACCGTCGTTGGCCTCGGGCGTGTATTCTCATGCGGATAACTGACCGGGGAGCTTAGCCCGATGACCATTGGCCGTCCTGTCCGGGCACTCCCGGTCGCGACGTCGTTGTGACCGTTCTCTCGGGGTGCCGTCCGTCCCCGCACTCCTGAGCGAAGGAACCTTGACAGTGGAGTCTTTCCGGATCCGGGTGTCCGATAATGTCCTGGACGACCTGCGCACGCGCCTGGCACGGACCCGGTTCACCACGGCGTCCGACACCGCGTTCTGGGCTGCAGGGACCGATCCCGGCTATCTGCGCGAGCTCGTCGCCTCCTGGGCCGACGGGTTCGACTGGCGCGCGGGCGGAGCGGGCGCTTAGCGCCTACCCGCACTACGTTGCCGAGGTTGCCGGGCGGCGGGTGCACTTCGTCCACGTGCGCGGCGAGGCCCTTGAAGGGTCGTCGTCCCCGCTGCCGCTGATCATGACGCACGGATGGCCGAGCAGCTTCGTGGAGATGCTGCGGGCCGCCCGGTTGCTGGCCGACCCGGCCTGCGATGGCGGCGACCCCGCTGACGCCTTCGACGTGGTCATTCCCTCGCTGCCCGGTTTCTTGTACTCCGAGCTCCCGCACGGGCCGTTCACCCGCCGGCGCGTCGCCGAGCTGTGGCATGAGCTGATGACCCAGGCCCTGGGCTACCGGCGCTTTGGAGCTTTCGGCGGGGACATCGGTGGCGGGGTGACGCAGTGGCTGGGCGCCCTGTACCCGCGCGATGTCGCCGATGTCCACATCACCTCCGCGGTCGTCACAACCGACTTCAGGGACCAGCCGCCGACCGCGGCGGAGCAGGCCTACCTCGACGCCCGCGACGTCTACGACGCGGGCGACCAGGGCTACAGCGAGATCATGTGCACCCGCCCAGACACGATCGCGGTCGCGCTGATCGACTCTCCGGCCGGGCTGGCCGCCTGGATCATCGACAAGTACCGCGAATGGAGCGACTGCCGGGGCGACCTGGAGAGCCGCTGGGACAAGAACACGCTGCTGACGGTGGCGACCTTGTACTGGGCCACCGCCACCATCGGCTCATCGTTTCGGCAGTACTACAACTACGCGCTGAACGAGCCCGTCCCGCCGATCACCGTGCCGGCGGCGGTCACCTTGAGCAACGAGCCTGCCTACGCGACGTCCCAGGAGCCTGGCCGAACGCGTCTTCGCCGACCTGCGCCACTGGAGCACCCCGGACCGCGGCGGGCACTTCATGGCGCACGAGGAACCCGGGCAGGTCGCAAGTGAGCTGCGCGCGTTCTTCCGGCCGCTCCGACTGGCAGGCTGACATCGCCCCTGGGTCAGCCAGCGAACCTCAGCCCGGCCGGCCAGCCAACTCCCCGCCAGCTACCGGGCGCCGCTCCCGCCTTCAGCAGCGGAAGCGGCGGCACCGGCCCTGGTGAAGGCCCCTCGCCAGATCTCGAGGGAGCCGTTGCCGAGTGCGGCGGTGGCGTTGAGGACCCGGGTGTAGCTGTCGTCCAGGAGCATCGGCAGCGCTGGTCCGGCGGGCAGGCCGTTCGTGAAGGTCCTGGTGATCCAGGCTTGGACCCAGGCCGTTTCGTTCGTCCACTCGGCGGCGGCGAGGCCGGCCTGCTCGATCGAGGTGCGCAGTGAGCCGGCGGTGACGACGAAGCTGTCGGTTCCGTCGAGTGACCACGGCATCGGCCAGGGCAGGTCGCCTTGAGGCGGCTGGCAGACCTCCCAAATGGCCAGGCGTGCGCCGGGGGCCAGGCAACGGGCGATGTGCGCGAACCAGGCGGTCTTGTCCTGGACGTTCATCTGGACATGCATTGTGATCGCGGCCTGGAACAGCGGGTCAGGTTCGAACGTGGCGATGTCGGCCACCCGGAATTCGACGAGGTCGCGCAATCCGGCTCTGGCGGTCAGGTCGCGGGCGGCGTCGACGTAGGCCGGGGTGATGTCGATGCCGGTGACGCGGTTGCCGGTGCGGCGGGCGATCTGCCGCGCGGGCCCGCCGAATCCCGAGCCGATGTCCAGGACCCGGTCGCCCTCGGCGAGCGCGAGGCCGCCGATGAGCAGGCCGACCGCATCGGCTCCGCCGATGTGGAACTGGTCGACGTTGTCCAGCGCGCCGTCGGCAGACGGGTCCAGATCTGGATGTTCGCCCAGGAGCCGGCCGATCGTCTGGCCGACAGTCGTTTCTCCGTAGGTCATCGCACGAGGTCCTTTCCGCCGCTTGCGGTCGCCGCCAGTTCGGCTTGGTGGTGTTCAGGTCCGGGCACCCGCGGCGGCTGGGCGGGCAGGAAGACGGCGGCGAGCAGCGCGCCGGCGAGGGCGACGGCTCCGGCGACGACGCATCCGACGCTGAGGCCATGGTCGAAGGCGCTGGTGGCGGCCTGGTGGACGGCGACGGCCGCGGTGGTGTGGCCGTGAGCGGCGAGCTGGCCGGAGACACCGAACGCTGCCCCGACGGACTGGCGGACCGGGTTCGTCAGGGTGTGCGGCAATGTCGCGGGAAGGGAGGCGGTAAGCCGCGAGGCGTACAGCGAGGCGTAGACGCTGCCGATGACGGCCACCCCGAGGGTGCCGCCGAGCAGGCGGGTCGAGTCGTTCACAGCGGAGCCGACACCGGCCTGGCGGGCCGAGACGGCCCCCATGATCGACTCGGTCGCGGGCGCGGACGTCAGGCCCATGCCCAGGCCGTAGACGACCATCTGGACGGCGATGATCCCGTAGCTGAATGTGGGCGTGATGTCTGCGGCGACCCAGAAGTAGAAGCCCGCCTGCAGGGCCAGCCCGGCGGTGACGATGATCTTTGTGCCGAGACGGACCGCGAGCCGGGTGCCGGCGGTCGATCCGACCGCGACGGAGATCGCGACGGGCAGCAGGTGCACGCCGGCGGACAGCGGGCTGTAGGCCCGGACGAACTGGAAGTACTGGGTCATCAGGAAGATGAACCCGGACAGGGTGAAGAACGCGACGGTGACCGAGGCGCTGGCGGCGCTGAAGCGCATGTTCGCGAACAGCCGCACGTCGAGCATCGGCTGATCGGTGCGGCGCTCGCCGGCGATGAATGCGATCAGCAGGACAGCGGCGCCGGCGAACCCGAGCAGCGGCGCCGCCGACGTCCAGCCCCGGCCCGGAGCCTCGATGATGGTGTAGACCAGCAGTCCCATGAAGCCGCCGGACAGGATCAGGCCTGGGAAGTCCAGGCGATGCGGCACCGGGTTCTTCGAGCCGGGGACGAACCGCGCGGCCAGGGCGATGACGGCCAGCGACACCGGCCCGAGCGTGTAGAAGATGCTCGACCAGCTGTAGTGGTCGACCAGGAATCCGCCCACGATCGGCCCGAGGGCGATGGCCATTCCGGCCGTGGCTCCCCACAGGCCGATGGACAGCGCCCGCTCCTTGCGGCTGGTGAACACCCCGGTCAGCAGCGACAGCGTGGCGGGGAACGTCATCGCCGCCCCGAGGCCCATGATGGCCCGAGCGGCGATCAGCCCGGCTGGGGATGTGGCATATCCGCCGGCGAAGCTGGCCAGGCCGAACACCAGCAGCCCGGCCATCAGCATGCCCTTGCGGCCGAATCGGTCGGACAGGCTCCCGGAGGTCAGCAGCAGCGCGGCGAAGACCAGGTTGTAGGCGTCCACGACCCACTGCAACTGCGCGGTCGTCGCGCCCAGTTCGCGGGTCAGTGTCGGCAGCGCCACGTTGACCAGGGTGGTGTCAAGATTTATTACGAACGACGCCATGAGCAAGGCGGCGAGGACGAGCGGTTTCGAAGGCGTGCGAGTCATTCTCTTCCCTCTATTCCGCGGCGGCAGCGAGCGGGGCGGTAGCCGGGAGCCGTGTCCGCGGCGCCCTGGCCAGCGCGCGCACGGACGTGATGTGCACGGCGAACAGCAGCGGCACGCCGACGGTCGGGACCAGCGCCAGCGGGAGCTCGCTGATCGGCGCGCCGGACGGGGTGACGTGGATCAGCTGGTATGCGGTCACGGCGCCGAGGGTCAGGGCCACGACCAGGTCGGTCATGCCGAACGCGTTGAGCCACAAAGCGGCGCGGCGGCCCGTGCCCCGCGCGAGCATGAGCGCGACCAGCGGCGCGGCGATACCGGTGGCGATGTCGCCCAGGCCCGCGGGCAGGGCGAACAGCGGGGGCAGATGGCCGAGGGCCATGATGAGCAGGAAGGCCACCCCGTCCGCCACCCGGAACGAGTGCGGCAGCTCCAGACGGCGCACCGTGCCCGGCGCGGCCAGGGCGCGCGCCACCGCCGGCACCCGGCTGAGGGCCAGCAGCGTTCCCAGGAAGCCGACCACCGCGACCGGCATCCACGGCACCCCGTGGCCGAGCCGCGTGTGATACCAGCCGTGCCCCGCGATCACCGCGCTGGCGGTGAACCAGCCGCCGAGCACGACGGCCGCGCCCTCAGCGAGCAGCGCCGCGCGCCTTCGGCCCAGGCCGGCCCGCACCGCGCCGCCGTACAGCACGACGCAGGTCACAGCAAGGATCGCAATGACTCCGGCGATGGTGAGCGCCCACAGATAGGCGGGTGGGTCGTACATGACGTCCTCCTCTAGTCGGTATCTAAAAGCTACTAGCTTGTAGATAGTATCTGTCAACTAGTATCGTGGGAGGATGACTCGGAACGTTCGTACCTACGACCACTTCTGCCTGGTCGCGCGCGCTCTGGAACGGGTCGGCGACCGGTGGAGCCTGCTGGTGATCCGCGACCTGCTCACCGGCGCCAAACGGTTCACCGACCTGATGGACCGCCTCGGCGGGATCACCCCCAAGACACTCAGCCAGCGCCTGCGCGAGCTTGAAGACGCCGGGATCGTGGCCGCCGACCGCGAGCCGGGCCGACGGGAGGTCTTCTACCGCCTGACACCGGCCGGAGCCAATCTCGAACCCGTCATCGACGCGCTCAGCTGGTGGGGGCTGCGGCACGAATGGCGCTGGCCCCGGGCCGGCGAGCCGCTGCACGCCGAGCACCTGCTCCGCACCGTCACCCAGGCCATCGACCGCACCGCCGACGACCACGAGCCAGCCTGCTGGCACTTCCGGCTCGACGGCGCCGACTACCTGGTCGAAAGCGACGGCCGCCAGTGGTCCCTCACCGCCGGGGCGCCGCCCGCGCGGGCCGACGTCTCGATCACCGCGACCACCCAGGCCCTGGCCGCCTTCATCTTCGCCCGCCCCGACCTCGACCTCGACATCACCGGCGACACCGAGCCGGTCCGGCGATTCCGGCAGCTGATCCGCACCGTGGCCACCATCGTGCCGCCCGTCTAGGGCCAGAGCTGCAGGACCGGCGGTCCCATACGGCACACCCTCAGAACCGCATGTTCTGTGCGCAGGCGATCTCCCGGGAGAACGCCATTCCCAGCCGTACCGAGTCGGCGATATGCGCGTCTTGAGTAAAGATGCGACGCAGAGAACAGCGACTACGTTGATCACCACGCCATGCATGAGTATGTCAAAACGCGCATAAGCATCCGACAGGGATGCGCACTACTTACGGCACGACAGTGAAGCGGCCGGGCCTGTCATCGGGTAGATCGAGTTGTTCGGCTCGATACTGACGCCCGTCCCGACAGGCGGAGGCTGGCAGGCGGTTACTCGCATGCGGCCAGTGCAGGTGCTTCACATTCTGCGATCGGCGTGATCGCCGCCCGTCTCCGTTCATTGTGGTCGTCTCGTGTCTGGGAGGCAGCCGCACAGCGGCGGACGTGTGCCCTCCGGCGAGGTGGTGGACCACGCTGGCGGTGTGGCGTCGAAATATGACTCGTACTGGGCGGGCCGGCTGGGAGAGGTTCGTACCGCTGTTGAGAGCGCAGTGGCCGGCTTGCCTGTGGTAGTCACGCTGCCGGGTCTGCGCAGTGCAGGTGAGCGCCATTCCTGGCATGGAGTTGCCGAGGTATGCGGCCGCGGCGTTATGCGCAGCTCGATGGCGCATGCTGCCTCGTTGGGGAGGGTGGTCGCGGCTAGCGGCATGTGCCTGGCATGGCCGGATCAGACGTTCCGCTTCACGATCGCCGCGCCCGGGGACACCCTGACCATCAGCGCGGGCATGGACCATCCCGCTCAGCGGGCCGGTGCGGCGGCCTTTCCGCCGGAACAGGTACCCGCACGCAGCACCGCGGGCGCCTCCTGTTCCGGCCCGTCCGGCCGGGGTGCAGGAAATGCCCTTCCTTCCGGCCGCCGCGCTCACGTGCCGGACGTGACAGCTACTGGGAGATTCTGCCAAGCGCTGGACCAGTTGGCGGAGAACCTGGGCGGGCCGCGCTGTCTGCGTGACTGCCGCGTAGCAGACGGCTGGCCGCGGCAGAGCGTCTATTTCTTCTTCGAGCCAGGCGAGGTGCGGGCAGACGGCAGGGACCGGGTGGTGCGCGTGGGCACCCACGCGCTGACCGCAGCAAGCCAGGCCACCTCGTGGGGCCGGCTCCGGCAGCACCGCGGGCAGGTCGGCGGCCGTCATCCTGGCGGCGGCAACCACCGCGCCTCGGTGTTCCGCCGGCATATCGGCGCCGCCATCATCCAGCGCGGGAAGCTGCCCCCCGGGCTGCTGGATTCCTGGCTCGACCGCCACGGACCCAGACCAGGGCAGGCGGACCAGGAGGCGCGGATCGAGGAGGCCGTCAGCGGCTACATCGGGGCGATGCCGTTTCTGTGGCTGGCCGTCGGGCAGCGGGCCGTCCGCGGGTGCGTCGAGCGTAACGGCATCGCCCTGACGTCTTGCCTCGCCGATCGTCTGGAGCCGCCATGGCGAGCATCTCGCCGCCAGCCCGGTGAGATGGACGGAATTGGTTCCGTCGAGCCGAAGGCCGGATCGCCGAATCCCGAAGCAAATACATGAGATCGTCATCGACTCGTGACATGACGCTTGTCTGCTTAGGATGGCTATCGAGCCCGTCTGACCAGGTCAGAACATAGGGCGACCTCCGGCAACCGTCCAGGTCGATGGACCAGATGCCGAGGGTCGTCGTGTTACCCGCGCCGTTGGGCCTTTCCTTCAGCTCGCGCATCGGTCATTCAGAGCTGTCGTTCAGCCTCGGTGATGACGGAGGGCTGCGGGATGCCGCGCGGGTCGGGCTGCATCACTCCGGCTGCGGCATGACGCAAAGTTCTGCCCGCAAGGGTGCTAGCATTGCTAGTGCATGTCGCTAGCATCAGTGTTAGGAGGCGGCCCCTGATGGCGGCCCTCAGTATCCGTAACCTTGACGAATTGGTCAAGCAGCGCCTCCAGTCGCGCGCCGCCCGCCACGGACGGTCGATGGAGGCAGAAGCGCGCGCGATCCTCACCGAAGCCGTCCAGGAACCTGCGGACTCCGCCGGGCTGTTCACGGCGCTGCTGGACCGGTTCGGGGAGCTCGGCGGGATAGACCTGGAGCTCCCTGACCGCGCCGAGCCTGCCCGGGCCGCAGATTTCGCCGCATGATCGTCCTCGACACGAACGTAGTCTCCGAACTGATGCGGCCCGAACCGGCGCCGCAGGTAGCCGCCTGGGTCCGCGTCCGGGACAGACGCGAGTTGTGCATGACCTCGATCACGCTCGCTGAGATCCGGTACGGCATCGCCCGGCTCCCGGACGGCCGGAGGAAGCAGGTCCTGCTGGATACCGCCGACGACATCTTCCGGGCCTTTTCCGGCCAGGTCCTGCCATTCGACACGGCGGCGGCCGAGCGCTACGCGACCATCGCGAGCAGCCGCGAGCGAGCCGGGAAGCCGATCCCGGGTTTCGACGCACTTATCGCAGCTGTCTGCAGGTCGCGCGCCGCCGCGCTTGCGACCCGCAACCTGCCCGACTTCCAAGGCACCGGCATTGAGGTTATAGATCCCTGGGCCTTAGCCTGAGTACCCGGCACCGCCTGTCATCTGCCAGGACCATGGGATCAGCGCGTTGCCATTCTCTCACCGGCCGCCCGCCCAGTGCCGGTAGGCAGCAATCCACGGCGCGCCCCTCGGCGGCGGCTCGGGCAGCGGCAGGTCGAGGACGGAGATCGCCTGGTGGTGGCCGTCGCGGACGCATTCGGCGACGATGCCCGACTCCGTCTCGGTGATCTTCTGGACCGTCACCGTCACGCCCAGAACCGTGGGTCTCGAAGGGGACCGCCAGCTTGTCCTCGATCATCACGGCGAAGCCACTCAGCTGCTCCTCATCGCCGTACGCGTCGACCGTGGCCTCTTCGACCAGCGCGTTCAGTTCTTCGTCGCTCAGTTCCGGCACGAGGGAAAGCGTACGCGGCACGTGTTACCCGTGCAGGCCACTGGATGGTCGGCCGGTTCGCCGAAGGCATCCTCGGCATCTTCACCGAGGCCGCCTCGTTCATCATGATGTGCGCGGGCAAGGAGCGTAAGGCGATTCACGACTGGATCGCCGGCACGGTCGTGCTGCACGACCCGAACAAGATCCTCGCCCGCTGACTCCGCCGGCGCATCCGGCTGGAGGCGCCGCATAAACAGCCAGGCTACGTGGTGATCGGATTTCACTGGGCAGACGAGCAGACCGTCCAGCTCGAAGGGACCGCAGCGGAGATCCCGCAGGACCACCCAGCCGTCGCCGCCGTGAATCCGGCTTCTTCGACCTGCTCGACCGCCTGGTACAGCGGCAGCAGTAGCCTCCCCAAGCCCCAGGCACGGCTGCCCGCGATATGCGGCATGAGCGGAAATCAGTCAAGCTCCGCCGTTGGCTCACCTACGGTGGCAGAGACTGGCCAACCTGGCGGCAAGGGCTGGAACCGGTTGTCCCAGTGACGGGTTCAAGAAGGCCCGCCGCCTGAAAGATCTTCATCGCGGCATGAGCGGACACCAGGCGCGCTACCCGTTGAGGATCTGCTCCCTCATGATGTCTGCATGCCCGCAGTGCTGGGCGAGTTCGCGCAGTACGTGGAGGTACACCCAGCGCAGCGGGAGCGGGCCGCGCCAGTAGCATAGACCCTGTGGGATGACGTCGCACGCCGTGATGACCCGCATGCCTCGCGATGTGCATGCTGGACGCTGGCGATGATGTCGTCGTCATCAAGAATGAACGACTCGTCCGAGGTCGCGGGGATACCGATCTCAGAGGGAGTTTGATCTAGGCCGCTGCCGGTAGATCCGTTGTGCAGGCTGGTGCCCGCCATGTCGGTGTTGTTTCTTTGGTGAGTCTTCTGCCCATGTTGTCGATCATGGCCCAGTGAATCTGGGTGA
>Ga0335078_10001521_pt1 | contig 34961 bp, 20 predicted proteins | sample Lox_Sample_32_FD_206711 | JGI IMG/M metagenome (GOLD analysis project Ga0335078, IMG submission 206711) | Soil microbial communities from Loxahatchee National Wildlife Refuge, Florida, United States - Lox_Sample_3.2 | ecosystem: Environmental > Terrestrial > Soil > Wetlands | place: USA...
GCTCCAGGTGTTGCACCAGCACGAACGCCATGCCGGTGTCGGTCGGCAAGGCGCCGAGGAGCTGGGTGAAGGCTTCCAGTCCTCCCGCAGAGGCGCCAATGCCCACGACCGGCAGGAAGGTCTGCCCCGCGGCCTCATGCGGCGCCTCTTTGGCGGCACGGGGTTCGGAATCGATGACCTTCGATGCGATTTTCTTTTCGGGCTTCTTTGCGGCTTTGGCGAGCGTCTTCTTCTTCATCGCTCTCACACCACGCAACCTTGGAAAAGGACTCCAACGTGGCGCCCTTCAATGAAAGTCTATTCGATTCCCGTTGGGTGGCAGCGTGCGTTTCGTTGCAGAACTTGTCCAGATCCAAGCGGCTGTTGAAATTCGAACAAGGCAAGACAGCGCGGGCGGGTGTCCGAAATCGAACAGCACCTTTCGGGAAACGGGCACTTTCCAGGCGGATATGAGCGCATGTTCTTCCGATAAGGCATTTATTTTCAACGGTTGCTGATGGCGTGAATTTGGCGCGGGAAAGGCTCGTTCTATCCGCGATGGACCGTCCTGAATGAAATAGGACAGAGGCAAGGCGCGGGCCCCGCGCGCCCCGCGCATTGATCGATGGTGCGCTCCGCGACGAGTGAGCGTGCAGAAAGGAAATCCTTGGCGAGTGATCTGGATTGATCGCGGCCGCTCCGGCTCCCCTGGTCCGCAATTGGCCCAGGGAAGCCGGACGGTGCGACCCTAGTGAATGGTGATGCGGTCCAAATCGGGCGCATACGCCGAGTTGTTGTAGAACTTAATCGTGTTCGTGCTGCCCGCTTTCAGCGTGACGGTGACGGAAGGTGGAGCCGGTACCGGCGCCTCCCACGACTTACCGGTGCAGCTAACCGTGACGGGCGCGGCTCCGTTCACGCTCACCGAGAAGGAACGTGTGCCATCCACAACACCATAGACGGTGAGCGTGTAGCTGCCCGCCGACGCCGCACTAACCTTGTTGATGATGACGTAGTTCGCAGCGCCATCGCCGATGAAGCGCACTTTCTTGCCGCCCGAGCACGTGGTGCACGCGGCCACCGCCGCTTTGCCGGAAAGCGTGTTGCCGCTAGCCTCGGCTTCGTAGCTCGTCACCGTTAGCGCCGACACAATCAGCTTCACCGACGCCGTGTGGTTCAGCGAGCCGCTGGCGCCGGTGATTGTCAAGGTATAAGTGCCGGCCGCCACCGAGGCCGTGGTCGCGATCGTCAGCGTCGAAGAGCCCGAACCGCCGATCGAGGTGGGATTGAACGTGCCCGTCGCACCTGAAGGCAATCCGCTCACCGTCAGTGCCACGCTGCCCGCGAAGCCGTTCTCCGCAGTCGTGGTCACCGTGTAGGTCGTGCCGCTACCCGCGGTCACAGTTTGCGATGCCGGTGTAGCCGCTATTGTAAAGTCCGGCTTCGCCGCAGCCGTCACCACCAAAGTGACGCTTGCCGTATGCGAAAGCGCGCCGCTGCTTCCGGTGATCGTCAGCGTGTAGGTGCCCGGCGTTGCCGCGGCGGTAGTGGCGATGGTCAGCGTCGAAGTGCCCGAACCGCCGATCGAAGTGGGATTGAACGTGCCCGTCGCACCTGAAGGCAATCCGCTCACCGTGAGTGCCACGCTGCCCGCGAAACCGTTCTCCGCAGTCGTGGTCACGCTGTAACTGGTCCCGCTACCCGCGGTCACGGATTGCGATGCCGGCGAAGCCGACAACGAAAAATCTACCGGTGGCGGACCGTTTACGCTGCTCCAATTATTGACAAGGTTGAAAGCATTCACTGAGCCGAGACCGGAGGCGAAGTCCCAACCCACCGTAGAGCGATAGGCCGGCTCGTTTGAGGTGTTGGAGAGCGACAGTGTGCCTTGAGGTGTGGCGCTTCCCGCGGCCCCGCCGGGATCGTAGCAATTAAGATCGCCAAAATCGAGTGCGCAATTCATGGCGTTGTCGCCGAGAGTGATGTCGTGGAACGTGCATGCGCCGGAGCCATTCGGGCCGTTATTGGAATTGCACGCCGCCGATCCGCTGGCGCCGTAGTCTCCGGCGGCCAACTGGTAGTAGACAGGGTTGGGATTCCCTTGACGCCCGTTTTTCTGGTTGACCAGCGCCTGAATGCCGGCCATGATCGGGGAAGAAAAAGAAGTGCCTCCTGCCTTTGACCACGTGCTCGGGTCGGCGCCGCACGTATTTCCGCCGTCGGAGGTATTGGAGTAACACAGGATGTAGTAATGCCCCCACGTCCCGAAGGCTGCGGCGAATAACGACACATCCGGAAGGTCGCGCACTCCATCCTTAGGATTGCCCACGACAGACTGCCAGGAAGGCTTGGGCCATCCTTGACACGTGCCGCTCACTTGGTAGGAGTTTGTGGGAGTACCGGTGGCGCAGCCGCTGGGGGCGCCGCTTCCTCCTACCACTCGCTGATAGGGCTTGCCGGCACTGCTATTGCAGAATCCGCTGGCGCCGTACGTTGTAGCAAAGCCGCTGAACTCAGCCAAAAGTTCACTCGCGCAGGATTCGTTCCAGGGAATCTCGGGCATGTAGGAGATAGCCGAACCGAAATTCGCGGAGTTCGTCGGATTCCAATACTGGCTGGCTTGGCCTAAGTAAGTGTCTCCGAAATCCGTGCCGCCGACCGCGACGTTGAAAGCAGTGGAGGCGAAGCCGCTTGCCGCGATTCCATTAAAGCTGAACGGACTGCCCGCGTCGCACGAGGCGGCTCCTTCGTCGCCTGCGGCCACAAACACCGAAACACCTTCTGCCGCGGCCTGCTGGTACGCATCGCGGAACGTCGCGTTGAGCGCCGCTCCCATATCGGGCTCGCAATCGCCATAGCTGATGCTGACGACGGCCGGCGGCTGTGTGCTCGCGTTCAACAGATTGGTGAGAGCGATCAAGCCGCCGAAATTCACGTTGTCCGTGAAGGTATCGCTGCAGGAAGCCATCTCTATCGTGGCGCTGGGCGCGGCGGCGCTAGCCCATTCCACGTCGAGGATCGCTTCCTCGGCCACGCCCCCGGTGATAAATCCGGGATCGCTACAGTTGTTCGAGCCGCTCGGCGGCGCCGGATGAACGGTGGTCAACGAAGCGCCCGTGAAACCGGACAGCCCAAAACGCGAACGGAAAGTGCTCCAGTCGGAGGCGGTGGAAAAATCGGTGTCTTCCAGCAAGACGATGGTTTGACCTTGTCCCGAAATGCCCTGCTGGAACAGCGGGCCAATATTGTAAATGGTGGCTAAGTCCGCTGGCACGATGGCGTGTTGGGTTTGTCCACCGGAGGAAAACGTAAATTCGGGGCGGTGCTTGTACATCGTATGCGGCCGGAAATCGTTGAGCGCCGCGATGCCCACCACGGCCGGCGCAAGCGCCGCCGGGATCTGTGGGTCGCTGACATTGGCGTGATGAAGTTCGCCTTTTGCAATAAACTCGTGGATCTCGGTGTGGAACGCGGCGCGCACCTGTTCCGCGGTGCCGGAGAAATCGAGCAGCGTTCCATTGGGATAAACCGTGTTGACTCGAAAGCCGTGCGACTCAAGCCAGGCCGTGATTTGGCCGCGATCTTGTTCGGCCGGGCCATAGGTTTTTCCGAGCTCTGCGGCGGTGAGCCATCTGTGAAAGTTAGGCGATTGCGGGTCGCTCAGTTCTTCGACATACTTGTCGAGAGCCTGCTGCTGTTCGGCGGGCCTCCGCAGCAGCAACAGCATATGTTCTAAGCGAAAGTCGTCTGCAACAGCGCCATTGTCGATGGCAGTCTTGACCTCGGGGCGAGTGTTTCCTGTCAAGCTGACCAGGCGTGTTTCATCGATGGCATCGCGAATAAGAATACTCTGTGCGAGCGCGGAGCCCGCCAAGCACAACGATAGGGTAAAGGCGCTCAGCGCGAGTTGCATTGTTTTCCGGGGGAGTAAAGACATGGGTATCTCTCCTTTTCAATAGAAGCGATGACCAGGGCAAGCCATTTTCCCACTTACAAGCAGTGCAAAGAAATAGCCCGACGAGTCTACCACGTTCACCTGGTTGGTTCTACCATAAAGAGCAAATTCGATAGATGTTCGCGCTGCTGGAACGGCCATTGCCGAACCCGGACATGCGCTATCTGCTCTCGGCTCCGTTGGCGGCGATGAAGAACATTCTCGTGACCGGCGACACAAGCGAAGTCTTCGACGGCGTCTGCGGCGCGCCGCGCGGCCTCGGTCGATCCTATGCAGGCTCTCCACGTGGAGTGAGGACCGACACGAGGCTTTAAGAGCGTTGTGGAATCGACCGGCTGGAAGATAAAAGAATCGAACGCTGGGCATATCTGAAGGATCGCCGGTGCTAGCGACCGTCCGAACGCACCCGAAAAGAAAGCGCCCAACCTAGCGCCGCACCGAGCGCGGCACTGACCGGAACCACGGCGGTATGCCAAACGAGAATGTGTGCAGCCTGGAAGTTCGGGCAATGCAGTTCGAGCATACCCACCCCAGCCAAGCCGGCCAGCGTGCCGGCAACCAGTCCCGCGGAGACAGGGTTGACCGCGAATCCGCGCCGAAGCATCAGCCAGCTAAGCAATCCTGCGGGGATGGCTTGGAGGAGACCGGCGAGCAGGCACGCTATGCCTGCGGGAACGAAGTGGTCGGTGTGGTAGTCGCGGAACAGAACCGCGAATACGGCAAGAAGCGCAGCACTGCTCAACACCAATAGCGCGCTCGGAGAAAGGCGAAGCCGGCTCGCCGGAATCATCTGACCTACAAAGCTGACGGCCGCCAAACATGCGAGGAGGCCGAGCGCGGGAAAGATGAGCGAGCGTTCCAGCAGATTCATCTTGGCAATGCCGAAAAAGCCCGCGTGCGCTGCTCCGGCTAGCGAAACAGCTACGCAAATTAGAACGAGCCCCGCGGCGATCAGCCGCAGAGGCGGTAGGGGACGGATAGGACGCATCGACGTCTTGATCGAGTCATCGATGCGTTCGAGCACAGACTGATCAAGATACTGCGCGGACTGCGCGGCCTCTTTCAGGACTTTGTCGATCTCTTCGTCTTTCACGCGGGTCCTCCGCTCTTCCACCGTCCCGGGTGCGCTCCGATCGATTCCCGCAACTTCTTATAGGCGCGGTGCACTTTTTGCTTCACCGATCCCACGGTTGATGATGTGGCACGCGCAACTTCTTCAAGTGACATACCTTCGACCTTCAGCATGGTGATCACTTCGCGCTGGCTAAGTGAAAGCGGGGCCAGCAATGCTTCGAGTTCGTCAACTGTACCGGCTTCGGGCGAAGCTGACGAGGCTCCTTTCGACTTCTCCTCCAACTCCCGCTCGCCGGCGGCGGCGCGAATACGCTTACGGTAATGGTCGACGCGAATGTGCCGGGCAATGGCGTAAAACCACGGAAGCGCCGGCTCGCCCGAGCGATAGGTGTGGCGCACCTTGTGAATGCGCAGCCAGGTTTCCTGCAGCAGGTCATCCGCATCGGCGCGGCTCATCGATTGCGCAACAAAGAAGCGGTGCAGCCGCGGGCCAATGCGCTCAACGAGAACCGCAGCCGCGGCGAAATCGCCCTGTTGATAGCGGACCATCAACATCTCGGAATTGTCGCTGGAGTGCATGCGATGAAACGTCCAACTTGAATCTTCACTGACGTCGGCGCCTTCGCGCAAACCTCCAGCCCGGATCGCCCGCTCGCCCACCGCTCCATTGCAACCCTAAGTAAGAGATTCGACGGTGAGCGCGGAAAGGTTACGCCGGTGAAGAAAGAATTCGGCAGCATTTCATTTTGCGCGATTGCGCGGGGACGACCGTAACTTTTCACGGGTCCGAAGCGAAATCCCATCAGTGAACGCGCCCCGGGGCCGGGAGCCTCTCCCGCGCTCGCGGCGGCAAGCAACCTCACCACAAATTCCCAGGAGATCACAATGAATATGCCTTGCTTCACGAAGCTCCATTTGTGGCGCGCCGGTTTGGTGCCGGCGGCGCTGATCCTCACCAGTGTGCCGGCGGCTCAAGGCCAGTACGTGCGCAGCCCGCTGGTGGTGACAAGCACAAACAACGCCAGCGGAAATGCCGTTGTTGTTTTCAAGCTCAACACCGAAGGGACTCCCTCGCTAGAGTTGACGCAGACACTGCCCACCGGCGGAAAAGGCGGCGCGAGTACGAATGCCGGCATCGTGCAATTCAAAGATGAACTGGGCGCTGTAGCGAACTACGGGTCCAATACCGTAAGCCAGTTGCTGCGCGAGGGCAATATGATCGCAATCAGGTCGACAATTCCGCTCTCCGGTGATTGCACAAAACCCGACTCTGTCGCATTGACCAAAGACCACCTGTTCGTTGTGGGCGCGAATTGCGCTGAGAGCCACGCGTGGCCTTGGGGATTCGTGGATGGTCCAGTCGTAAATCTTTCCGATCCCTCGGCTGCGCAGATTGCGGTTGGCGAAAGCTGGGCGGCCGTCACCTTCAGTTCGGGATCTCTTTTGCAGCTTCCACTCACTCATGAGGGTGGCGTATTCAACGGAACGAGCACTTCGATACCACTCCCCAGCGATGCGGACATGGTGCCGCTCGGCGAAGCATTCTGGGGAAACGTGCTAGGTTTCACGCCGGCGCACAGTCCCGATAGCTTTGCCATTGTGGACGAGGACAGAAAACTGAATGCAGTGGCTGGCCCGACACCTTCCTATCCCGTAAACGCGCCCTGTTGGGTGGCAAAAGGTGGGGGCAATATCTGGTATACGGGTAACTCGCCAGGAGACGCGATCAGCATTTTCTTCAGTGATGGCCAGGGCGGAGTTTTCTACAAATCGGTGCCGCTGCCGGGATCGCCGACCGATCTCACAGTGTCACGCGATGGCAAGTGGCTCGCTGTTATCTACAGCGCCGGGGGCAATGCGTATGTCGCCGTGTTTTCCATCGATCGTTACGGCGACTTGACCCAAGTGGCCACGTCAAGCGCAATCAGCGTTGCGTCATTCAGCGGCGTAGCGTTCAGCGAGTAGCAAGGCGCCGCGTAACACCGCCCGTGGGATTTGGATGTTTCGTCCTTCGGGCGGTGGCACGGCCTAGAGCGATGATATCCGTTTTGGGCAACTTGGTTTTGGTCGATTGATAACTAACCAGCCAAGTTTTCCTGTTGATCCGGTAATTGCAATGGGAGGCATGGTGCGGTTCCTTTTTTGATTCGTCGTTGTTAGGGTTATAAGTGAAGTCAAGGAAACTACCGCCGCTGGACCGAACGGAGAAGCGACAAGATAGTCGTACGTGAGAGCTGCTCCTCCATCACCTGTTCAGCTGCGTCATAGATTGGGCTAAGTGCTCGCTGGATGTTCTTGCCGGCGGGGCACAGGGGATTCGGGGGTTGGCTATGCATCGAGAAGGGCGATCCCTCCTGCACGGCGCACGTCCCGCAGTGTCAATTTGTCCGGATCAACCGCCAGCTCCCAGCCGCCCAATTCCCTGGTTGTGAGGAGACCATTCCGACTTTGCGAAAGAATGCGAGCAGGCGGCGCACGACAACCGGATTCGTATTCACACTTCTTGCAATGTACTCGGATGTCAAGGCTTCACCGGGACTCGACGCAAGAACAGTAAGTATGTGAAGTACCACGGTAAGTCGAGTGCCGACATTCATCCGTAACAATAATCGATACAAAAGACGGCGACGTCAACCCGCACAAGACATGTGGCTCTGCTCGTGCGGTTGATGAAGTTCAAGATGCGGGCAGGCGAGCCGAATATGGACGCTTTGGCCGTCTCGCCATTCGTTCACTCGAGCGCAATTCAGCATTTTTGCCAAACATTCATTCCATTGTGAAGCGGTCTTAAACGTGAGAGAATTACAAAATTGTCATCGTCGATGCCGCCGCGCTGAATTCCATTGAGTTTACCCATTGACGTCGCGGCACTAGCGAAAGCTGAGGCGCCTGACTGGCACTTGTCTGCACGTTGAGGGAAAGTCCCGAAGGGCCTCTATTCTCAACCGGCAACCAAGACCTCCAATAGGACTAACCCCAATTTCTTATGGGATATCGATGAAGACAACCAACGCGACATGGGCGGTGTCAGTGGCCCTCACCTGCCTTTATGGCGCTTCTCCAATTGGTGTAGAGCGCAGTCAATGCGGTCAGGTGGCGTTTTCCTTCAAGGAAACGCCACTTTGCTCGGTTTAAATACTCGACAGGAGTTGGAGAACCGTTCCGGGAAGCGCTATCACCGGAAGCGCGATTTTTCGATTCGGACGTCATATGCATTGTAGGCCCTATCAGAATCTCGCTCTCGCAGGAAGGCGCGCCGTGCATTGGTGCCTTCGCCCTCCTGTCGCCTTCAGTTTATTTCTTCTTGTTGCCGGTATCTCTTTCGCGCAGGTGAACCAGAGCGGATTGAACGGTACCGTCACAGACGGCTCAGGGCGGGTGTTGCCGCAGGCTAATATTACCGCGGTGCAGAACTCGACTCAGCTGCGACGCGAAACAGTTTCCTCTTCCGACGGCAGTTATGACATTCCCGAGATGCCGGTGGGCACTTATGTCATTACCTTCGAGCACCAAGGCTTCAAGAAACTGGAGTTTGTCGATGTGGAGCAGATCATCGGCAGGACGCGTACCCTGGATGCTGCGCTCCAGGTCGCAGGCAGCGAGGAACGCGTCGATGTCTCGACCGCTTCGGCGCTGATGGACCGCAATAGCAGCGCGGTGACAGGCCTGATTGAGAGGAAGCAGGCGGATGAATTGCTCCTCAATGGCCGCAACTGGTCGGAGCTAACGGCGTTCGTTCCGGGCGCGATCGACACCGGCGGCAGCAACCAGCGGACGGTGCGCTTTGCCGGCCGGGGCCTCGACGACAGCAACTTCACATACGACGGCGTGGATGCAACCAATGTCGTGAATCAGACGCAGCGCCAGTGGGTGCGGCTCTCCATTCCACTGGACGCGATCCAGGAGTTTCGAGTCGATACGTTGATGGCCACTGCCGAGGAAGGCGCGACGGGCGGCGCGCAGCTGGATGTGAGCTCGCCCTCCGGCACGAACGACTTTCACGGCCGCCTGTTCGAGTATCTGCGCAACGATTTTTTCGATGCGCCGCTGCCGCAGTGGGCCTCGAACGGCGAATCACAGCAACCATTGCGCCTGAATCAGTTCGGCGGATCGCTGGGCGGTCCCATTGTGCGCGAGAGGACGTTCTTCTTCATCGCATCCGAAGCCTATCGGCAGAATTGGGGCTATCCCGTGAGCGCGGACGTGCCGAGCGAGTCGCTCAAAGCCACAGTTCCAAGCACTTCGCCCGTCTACGCGATCGTTAACGGCTTTCCCGGAGCCGGTCCGAAAAGAATGCTGACGCCCTGGACGCCCGCCACCGATCCCGGAGATCCACGTTACACGGACTATGACTTACTGACCTGCGAGTGCACTCAGGTGGTCAACGAGGGCTCGGCGATGCTGCGGCTCGACCAGCACTTCTCGACAAAGACCATGGGCTTCATGCGCTTCAACTACGACCGGTCGGTGGATACGCAGCCGCTTTCCGCTTCCGCAACGGACTTGCAGCAGAAGGTCTCTGCGCCAGTCAACGGCGCGCTGGGCTTGCTGCACATCTTCAATCCTCATCTTGTGAACGATGCCAAGGCAGCCTTCAATCGCTCCACCAGCAACCAATACAATTCCAGTGATTCGGGGATTATCTATCAGGTTGCGGTTTCCGGGGGCCCCGGGCCGGGATTTACCACGGAGAATTACGCCTATAGCAGCATCTATGTGGGGAACTCGTTTTCCGGGCTCGACAACCTGACCTGGGTTCACGACCGGCACACCTTTAAGGGCGGCATAGAATTTCGCTACATTCAACTGAATCAGGAATCCGGACAGCATGGGAAGCTCACGTTTGCCTCTATCGAGGCTCTTGCGAGCAACGTTGTGAAGAGCGCCTCGCTGACAGGCGCGCTGCCGGTCAACCACCTGCGCAAAAACGATTACTTCGTCTACGCGCAGGACGAGTATAAGTGGCGGCGGAATCTCACGCTGAACCTGGGACTGCGCTACACAGTCTTCGATCTATTTACCGAGAAGAATGGCCTGGCCAACCCCTTCGATTTCGGCACCTGCGGGCCGCAAGGATTCTGCGGCATAGGCGCCAGCTTCGGCAATCAGAACTACGGCGATGTCGATCCGCGCGTAGCCTTTGCCTGGGCGCCGTCGAAGGGAGACAGCACAGCGATTCGCGGTGGATTCGGCATCTACCACGAAGACGGCCAGTTGGACGATCAGAATCTGCCCGCCAAAAACGAAGTGCCCTCCTACTCGTTGTCGAACCTATCGCTTCCGGGCAATTTTGCGGCGACCGATCAGATCGCATACGGCACTGGAACCCTGTCGCCGAACGCAGAACAACGAGATCGCAAGGATTCGTATGTCGAACAGTGGAGCTTCTCTGCTCAACGCGAGCTGCCGGCGAACTTCGCGGGCACTGTCTCTTATCTGGGAAGCCACGGCGTGCACCTGCTCGACACGAATGTCGTGAATCTATATCAGCCACCGAGCTATTCGCCTTCGACTCTTCAGTATCCGGCTTTTGCGTCTGCCATCGGCTGGCGCGGTTCGATCGGCATGAGTTCGTACAGCGGCCTCTCGGTGGCTATGCGGCGCGCGTTCTCGCACGGCCTGCTGGTGACGACCAATTATATGTGGTCGCACGAGATCGATAACGGCTCAAACGGCAGCGGCGACGGCGATAATCTCTCGCCACAGAATCCGCTGTGCCTGGCTTGCGATCGCGCCAGCGGCGTCTGGGATTCCCGCCATGTTGTCAACGGCAATGCGGTTTATCAACTCCCGTTCGGCGTGGGCAAATCCATGCTGAACCAACCCGGGATTGCCAACGCCGTTGCGGGCAATTGGGAGGTGACCACATCGGCGCTGGCTCGCACCGGATTCCCGGTAAATGTGCTGATGCCCTCAAGCTATATCGCTCCAGACGGCGCAAAAGGCACGGAGCGTCCCGATCTGGTTTCCGGCAAGTCGCTCACACCGTCGGGAGGCCGAAGCGTCGCGGAGTGGATCAACCCAGCGGCGTTTGCCTATCCGGCTGCATCGTCCGGGTTCGGCAATGCGCCGCGTGATCTGGTTCGCGGGCCGGGTACCTGGCAGATCGACCTGAGCGTCGACAAGACATTTGAGTTGTGGGAAGAGGGAAAGCTGCAGTTCCGCTCCGAGTTCTACAACGTCTTCAACCACCCGCAGTTGGGTCAGCCGAACGCCATTTGCAACCTTCCCGCTCCTACGCTTTCAAACCCGAGACCTCAAGGCTGCTCCGGGTTCGGCAGCATCACCAGTACGGTGAACCTGAACCTATCGCCAATGACCCCGGTGGGAACGGGAACCCCGCGCGAGATGCAGTTTGCATTCCGGCTAGAGTTCTGATGATATGGCGAGCATTAGGTCAGGTGCAATGAATCCGAGTTGGCAATGAAGATCCTGGTTGTCGAAGACGAAGCAAAAACCGCCAAGTTTCTTAAAAAGGGCTTGAGCGAGGCCGGCTACGTTGTTGACGTTGCCACAGATGGCCTGGAGGGTTTGCACCTTGCCTTGGAAGTGGATTTTGACCTGATCGTTCTCGATGTCATGCTTCCCGGCGATGATGGATGGCATGTACTGGTACGCCTGCGCGAGGCGGGCCGGAAAGCGCTGGTCCTGATGCTCACCGCCCGCGATTCCGTGTACGAGCGGGTGCATGGCTTCGAACTGGGGGCAGACGACTACCTGGTGAAGCCCTTCGCATTTTCCGAACTCCTTGCGCGCGTGCGCTCCCTGCTGCGCCGCTCCGCGCCGCGTGCACAGAAGACCATCCGCATGGCCGATCTGGAGATTGATCTGCTGCGCCACCGCGCCACTCGCGCCGGCCAGAAGATCGAGCTTACGGCAAAAGAATTTGTGCTCCTCACATTATTGGCGCGGCGCGCCGGCGAAGTGCTGTCGCGTACGCAGATCGCGGAAACGGTTTGGGACATGAACTTCGACAGCGACACCAACGTCGTGGACGTAAACGTGCGCAGACTGCGCAGTAAAGTCGACGACCCTTTTCCCATCAAGTTGATTCGCACCGTCCGTGGCGCCGGTTATGTCCTTGAAGCCGGCCAGTAGCTCGACACGTGGGCATCGCCTGCGCAGGACCCTGGCATTTCGCCTGACGGCGGCCTACTCGCTTGCGGGCCTGGTACTGGTGGTTCTGGGTGCGGCCAGTCTATATATCGTGCTTCGAACCGAACTGGAAAAGAGCACAGATCTCTTTCTTGCCGACAAGTTACATGTATTGCGCACCATATTGCGGGAGCGCCCGGACGACCAGGATGCGCTGCACGAGGAAATACAGCTCGAGACTGCTGCGCGCCGCTACCAACAATTTTATATTAGGCTCTTGAATGAACATGGCGCACCGGTCATGACCACGCTTGGCATGGCAGAGCAATTGGATCTCGATGAATTCGTCCGTAGAACCGGGAATCGCCGCGAAGCTGCAATCTCGATGAGAGGAAGACGTGGCCAGCCGTTTCGAGTTGCCAGCGCCGCCGCTCCGGTCGGCATGCCGCCTGCTGCCAGCGATACGATTCAAATCGCCATCGATATTTCTCAGGAAGAAGCATTGCTGACGCGCTACCGGCTTTGGTCGTGGGCCGTACTGTTGACCACCTCGGTTCTCTTTCCTCTAGTGGGATACAGCATCGCGCGCCACGGCATTCGCCCCGTCGAAGAGATTGCCGCTACCGCCCGCAAAATAACATCCACAAATCTGCGTGAGCGAATCGCTGCGGAAGGCTATCCTTCGGAGTTGGCATCGCTGGCCGGAACCTTTAATGAAATGCTGGACCGTCTCAAAGAGTCCTTTGAGCGGATATCGAGATTCTCGGCAGATATCGCGCACGATCTGCGGACACCGGTCAACAACATCCGCGGCGAAGCCGAAGTAGCTCTTGCGCGCGCGCGAACGGTCGACGAGTACCGCGGCGTGCTGGAATCTTCGCTGGAAGAAGCCGTCCGGCTCTCGGATTTGATCGGCGATCTTCTCTTCCTGACTCGAGCAGAGAACCCGATCGCGCAGTTGCAACGGCAAAAAGTCGATGTAACCGAGTTGCTCGGCACCGTGCGCGAGTACTACGATGCCGTTGCGTCGCATGGCGGGATTACTCTCGTTGCTGTGCCCAACGCCGAGTCTATTACCGCCGAATTGGATCGCCCGCTTATGTTGCGGGCGGTCAGCAATCTGGTCTCGAACGCGATCGCTTATACGCCACTGGGAGGGACGGTGACGCTGTCGGCCGCAGTCGACGTCAACGCAATTCGCATCGCCGTCTCCGACACGGGCGCTGGAATTCCAGCCGAATCTCTGCCCCTGGTTTTCGACCGCTTCTTTCGCGTCGATCCGTCCCGTTCGAAGGCTTCAGGCGGCACCGGACTCGGTTTGGCGATTGTGCAGAGCATTATGACTATCCACGGCGGCACTGCAGAAATCGCCAGCGAACTCGGCCGCGGAACGACGGTCACACTCCGCATTCACACGGCTGCAAAGCGATGACAAAAATGTAATCCTCTTGCCATGCCGGTGTCATTTTTGCATCGTTAGACTGGGGTCGTTGCTGGCGCCTCTGTAACGATTCTCCAATGGATGCAAAGCGGAGCGCGGACCCTGTGTGGCGTTCTCCTTTATGAAAACGCCACAAAGAATACCCTTCGAAACTCCACAGAAACTTGGAAGCCGCCGTAATGAAACCGTAAGTGGTTTACACAACCTGCCAAAACGTCACTAATCTCAATTTCCTGAAGAGAACCCATATTGCGCAGCCAATTTCCGGGCGTGCGAGAAACGAAGCCCAAACTAAAGGAGGAAGACAGATGTCTCGAAATAATTCCCCGATCATGGGTCTGCTCGCCGGCTTGATGGCGGCGGGGTTCAGCGTTCCGGCATTTGCTCAGTCGGCACCGTTCCCGACCTATGCACCTGGCGAGAACACGAACGCTACTACCGGCCCGATCTACTCGCAGCCGTTGGCCAACCCGTGGGTCGTCAGCGACGGCGCGATCATCACCCCCGCCGGCACCCAGGTTTACCTCGGTATTACGACCCGCGCCAAAGCCGTCGCGGTGAACCCCACCGGCAATCACACCGCCGCTGTCCTACAAATGGGCGCCCCCCAAGCCGTCACGATTTTCAATACCCAGACCGGCGCCATCCTGCAGACTTACACCCCAGCCGCGGGCAAGGATCCAGACGGCAGCAGTGCCGGCATTAGCTACACACCAGACGGCAAGTATCTGCTGTTCAGCCAGGACGGCAGTTCCGGCCCGGGCAGCTACGTGACCATCGCCAAGGTTGATCCGAGCACGGGCAAGCTCTCAGATGACACCCAAGTCAATGTTCCGATGGCCGTCAACAGCTCGGGCTATCTGACCAACGTCACTTGCTTTCCGCACAGCCCAGGCGGGACTTCGGGCAGCTTTGATATCCCGTGCGGCTACCCCGTTTCGATTTTCTCGGACGACACATTCACTTCATATCCCATGGGCATCGCGATCTCGTCGGATGCCAAGACCGCCTACGTTGTGTTGGACAACAACGACACGCTGACCAAGATCGATCTGACCGCGTCGACACCGGTCGAAGGTACGGAGATACGCGTCGGAAACGTCCCCCACAGCGTCGTCATCTCGCCCGACGGCAAGACCGCCTACGTCTCCAATGAAGCAGGCCGGATTGCTAAAGAGAGCGATTTCCAGGGATACTCCAACGGCACCCCGGTTGTTGCCGAATATCCGACCGGTTCCACTGCCCGCGGCACCGTTTCCGTGATCGACCTCGCCTCCTTTACGGTAACCGGCAGAATTGATGTCGGCCACCATCCTACCGGCATGGCTTTCTGGAGCAACAAACTGCTGGTCGCCAATACCTATGACGACAGCATCTCCGTGATCGATACGACCAGCAACACGGAGGAGCGAAAGATCGATCTCGGGCTGCCGATCGGGGTGCCCGGCGAGCGGAATCCGGCCTACGGTGCCGGCCCGAACTCGATCGCGGTCGACGAAAAGAACCATCGTGCCTATGTCGCGCTCTACAACGCCAACGCAATTGCGGTGGTTGACCTCCGCGACGGCGTGGGGAGTCCCGTTGAGGGCATGATCCCCGTCGGCTATGCGCCGAGCTCGGTCGTGCTTGACACGACGGACAACACGCTTGTCGTGGCCAACGACAAGGGCATCGGCACCACGGGATTCGCAGTGGCGCCGCCTCCAACGAATACGGCCGAAAATTCGTACGCAAAAGAATTTACCGTGACCGATTTCAACACTCATCAGGATCTTGGAACAGTCAGCATCGTCCCCCTGCCGAATCGCTCAACCTTGGACGCAATGACGCATCAGGTCTTCCAGAATAATCACTGGGATCTGTGGGAGAACATTCTTTCGGCCTCCGGCGGCGAAAGGCACAGAAGACCGGCTGCAATTCCCGAAAGGATCGGCGATCCTTCCAAAATCAAGCATGTCTTCGTGATTATCCGTGAAAACCGCACCTACGATCAGATGTTGGGCGACGTATCCGGTGGCAATGGCGACCCGTCCCTCGCGGTCTTCGGCGACAGCTCTGCCTACACCCCCTATCCTGTCGTAAGCCCGAACGCGCACGAGATCGTGCAGCGTTTCCCGCTTTTGGACAACTTCTACGACCCGAGCCGCCAGTCGGCCGACGGTCACAACTGGATTGTTCAGGCCATGGCGCCCTACTCCGACGACATCCAGTCGCCGGACTGGCTCCGCGACTATCCTTCCAATGGCGGCGATGCGCTTGCCTACCAGCAGAAGGGCCACCTGTGGGATGCGGCGGCCAAAGCCGGCGTCAGCGTGAAGAACTACGGCGAGTACATCGAGTACAACACGTTCACCGTGCCGGGTTGCACGCCGAATAATGATACGCAGGCCAATTCATTTAACGGGCCGGGTTCCGCGGTGCCATTACCGTTTATTGTTTCGGACAGCTGCGAGCCGAGCTGGAGCCAGTTCTACAACGACACATTGGAATACGAGAATGGCCATGAGTCTGAGCTCCAGTACTACAACGTCATCGGTTCGGTCACCCCGATCCCGAGCCTGAATAAGGTCACCGTCCAAAACTATCCGCAATTCGATCTGGGAATTCCCGACCAGTACCGCTTCGATGTCTGGCAGCAGGACTTCAACAGAGACGTAGCGGCCGGTAAGGTGCCCCAGTTGGAATTTATGTGGATCAGCTCCGACCACACTGGCGGGCCGCCAAATGCAGCAGCCATGCAGGCCGATAATGACCTGGCCCTTGGCCGCTTTGTCGACGCCATCAGCCACAGCGCCGTTTGGAAGGACTCGGCCATCTTCGTCGAGGAAGACGACTCGCAGACCGGCGTGGACCACGTGGACGGTCACCGCAGCCCGGGCTATGTCATCAGCCCCTATGTTCATCAGAAGGTGAACTTCGATGGCACCGGCGCTGGCGTCATCGAAGAAAGCACCTTCTACACGCAAGTCAACATGACCCGCACCATCGAGCAGATCCTCGGTATCACGCCCATGAACCAGAACGACCTAGTGGCCTCGCCGATGAAGACACTTTTCGTCGACGATCCTCCCCTGACGAACTTCCTGCCGTGGGCGCACGTGCCGAATGGCGTCCCGCTGTGTTACGGCGTTTTGGGGTATGCGGCCCCGTCAAACATCAGCCCTAGCCTCAACACCTGCACCACGGCGATGGCCTTGCAAGTTAGCCCTGCGGTCAAGGCTCTGATGGCTGGCTGGATCAAGAAGAAGGCGGAGATCTTCGCCGGAAAGTACCACACCCCCGACTCGGAAGACCCGGACACCGTCCGCCACTACGACTGGTACGAAGCTACCGGGTTCAAGGTGCCCTTTCCTGGCGAGAAGAAGGTACGCCCCGCGAGCGACTTCAACCACAAGGCGCCCGTGGCGAAAGCCGACCTGGACGACTAATACGCAGCGGGAGTACCCCCGGCTCTGCCGGGGGTACTCACTTTTTTGCGATCCGCTGCCGATAGAATGTCGTAGGATTGCCGGGTTTGCGGAGCCAGCTCTGCCTAAAGGGCAAATTCGCAGACGGCATCGCAAAGTTGACAAAAGCTAGCAGTGGCAGGATGGACGATTTACTCTCGAAGCCGCAAGTGCTTGTCCCCCTCTGGATCGAACGGACGGGCAATGGGTTGCTCGATTGGACGAGTGCGCGACCTGTACTGATCGAGGTCGAAATGCTGCACGCCACGATGCGCGGTGAGATGTTGCAGCTTTGCACCACCTGGGCGCGCGTATTACCCTCGGACCCGTTTTTTCTTTGGCAAGATACTCGCGTCTCGGTCCACTTCCGTTTTAGAGATACGCTCTACGCTTTGTCGGGACTCACAGGTGTGAGCGATGCGGACGATAGTTTTCGTTTCGAGTTCGATTCCGTCTCGCGCCAGCGTTTGCAGGTCCTCTCTCGGCTGTTGCAAGACGCTGGCTTGCTTCGAAGCAGTGAGCTGCAAACGTGCGCCAGCCGCCAAAATGATAGGTCAGCCGCTCCACCGGCAAAACATGAGGGCCCTGAGGATGCAAAAAGAGATCCCGTCAAGTATTGCTCCAGCGAGCATAATCGAAGAGCGCATCCTCGATACACGCTGGCAACTCCAGCGATCCTCGCCATTGTAAATGGAGGTGTTTTTGACTGCGAGATTCTCGAACTCAGTCTCGGCGGATGCAGGGTGCAGACGCTAAGACCGCTCAATTGCCCGCTGTTGACGCGCGTCGAGGTTGAGTTTGTTGGCTTGGGAATTCCGCTGCGATTAGCTGCCCAGATTCAAATGAGGTCCGGGGATTATGTCGCTGGGCTAAAATACCTCGAAGTGAGTCCTCGCCTTAGGGAAAGGCTATCTGATCTGATCGGCGAGTTGTCTGAAATTGAGCGCCCGCGTGACTGACTTCAGCCGCTGAACCTTAAGTTGCGCCGAATCTGTTCGATGTCAAAGCCAGTTGGATTGTCCATTTGATGGTTGTGAGGCCACCGAGCAAAAGTTTTGACGAATCGGCGCTCATTCACGGATAACTGCGAAAATTGTATTCTTCGCCTTTTGTTCCCCTAACACAATGTGGCTCGTTTGTCTAGCGGGGGAATCAGAGCAGTAAACCCCATATTTAGTGGTTGATCGAGTTTTCACATCTATTAGTGGAATTCTCCAACATCCGCGCGGCTTTTCTTCACTTTCTACCAATTTTTTGCTTGGCGGAGAGATAGGAGTGGGGTTACTATTTTCGAGAAGTGGTAATTTCTGGAGCGAAGTGGAGCATCTTGGAACAATCCACTCGAATATTCCAGAGCAAGTCTACTCTCTTTTATCGCCCGAGAAGGGAGTTTCGGAAGGGGAAGCGGCCGGGGAACCAGCCTGACTAACCCGGATGAGGTGAATGCGAGGAGCGAATTGAGACCGCAGCTCAGTCTATGGCGAGCTGCGGAGGCAATGAGGCAGAAAGATGTTTCGCGGCAGTCATACGGCAAAGGTCGATGAGAAGGGGCGGTTGAAGCTTCCAGCGCAGTTCAAGGAATTGCTGGACGTGCAGCACGTGACCCAGTTTTACATCACGTCGACCAGCGGCAACAGCGCGGAGATCTGGCCTTTGCCGAAGTGGGAGGAGCAGGAAGCGCTGTTGGCCAGGTCGAGCAGGATGAACGACGCCGTGGCCAAGTATTTGAACCTGACCAGCTATTACGGCCAGCAGGTGGAGATGGACAACCAGGCGCGGGTATTGCTGCCGCAGGTTCTGCGCGAGACAGCAAAACTCGACGCCGAGGTGAAGGTGATGGGCAAGCTCGATTACCTGGAGGTGCTGAATCTGGCAACGCTCCAGGAATCGTTGGCCGCCAACACCCTGACGAAAGAGGATCGCGCGGTTGTGGACACGGTCCTGAGCAGCCCGGGTGGCAAGTAGCCCGGTAATTTGCCCCTCAGAGGGGCGCGCATGACGCAGCCGAGAGCACGCCATGTGCCGGTTCTTTTCAAAGAGAGTTTGGATTTCCTCCGCGTGAGGCCGCAAGGGACCTACGTGGACTGCACGCTAGGCTTGGCAGGACATGCCGAAGCGATTCTGAGACGGCTGGGACCGGGCGGACGACTGATTGGTTTCGATCGCGATCCCAATGCGCTGGAGCTGGCGAGGGCGCGGCTTATGATGGCCACGAAAGAGATAGGCAGTCAGGCGCCACAGCTCATGTTCGTCGGCGAGGCGTTCAGCCGGATTGAAGAGCACGTCGGGCCGGCATCGCTGGATGGATTGCTGGCCGACTTCGGCGTAAGCAGCTTGCAGCTGGACGAAGCGCGCAGAGGATTCAGTTTTCAGGTGGATGGGCCGCTGGACATGCGAATGGACACGCGCAGCGGGCCGACCGCCGAACAAGTGGTGAATGAGATGGATGAGCGCGAGCTCGCAAATCTCATTTACGAATTCGCTGAGGAAAGGAGGTCGCGGACAGTCGCCAGAGCAATTGTGCGGGGGCGGCCGATTACAACCACGGGGCAGTTGGCCCGGATCGTAGCTTCGGCCGTCCCGCCAATGAGACATATTCACCCGGCAACGCGGACCTTTCAGGCTCTGCGTATCTTCGTTAACCAGGAATTGGACGAAATCCGGGCTTTGCTTGAGGCCGCACCTAAGTTGCTTAAGCCCTCCGCACGGCTCATTGTCATCAGTTTTCATTCTCTTGAAGATCGCATTGCGAAGGACAGCATCCGGGAAGGCGCGCAGCAGGGAATCTGGAAGATCTTAACGAGAAAGCCCGTGACTGCGGGCAAAGAAGAATTGGATCATAACCCGCGCTCGCGCAGCGCCAAGCTGAGAGCGGCTGAAAGAACGGAAAGACAGGGACATAGGGACTAAGGACGTAGGTTTCGATGAGGGAGAACGCAAATGGCGGCAATTGCTACAACTTATTTTGAGGCGGGGCGCGGTTGGGGAGCGCGTATTGCCGAGCGCAACGCCGAACTGATGGCGCAGCAGGCGCAGCGCCGCCGCCGCGTGCGCACGCCGGAATTTTTCGTTGCGCACCACTTTGACAATTCACGCCTGGTGAAAGCCTCCGATCCTGTGCGCATGCGCGAGATGCGGTTTTTTTCTGTAGCTGTCGCGATGTTGTTCTCGCTGATTATGATTTACGGTCTGCAACACTTCTCGGCCATCGAGAGCAGCTACCGCGTGGAGAGCGAGAAGCAGACGCTCGAGCAATTGCGCGAAGAGAGCCGCCAACTTCGACTGAGCGAAGCCCAGCTCACGCAGCCGGGACGCATCGACCAGATGGCGCACCAGCTTGGGCTCGCGGAACCGCAGCCGGGGCAAGTTGTGTATCCCAGCGCAAGTACCGATTCTGGCGTGCCGGTTTTGGCGGTGAATGTCTCTCCAGCGCAAAAGAGCGGCTTCTAGCTTCTGGCTCTTGGCTACTGGCATGGTGAATCGGAAGTCCATGGAAAAACAACCGCAGATTTTTCGACTCCCTCGCGTCTGCCGCGGCGAGCGCTCGGTCGCTCAGAATGACGATGGAATAGAGTGCAGTTTAGGGACTCCGGGGTGCTAGGAGCTAGAAGCTGAGATGCCGGCAACCGTTCATCCCATCCGCGGCCGCGCTCAGACGAAAAGGGCTCAGCCTCTCAAGCGGCCGCGCTTTTGGATTGTCTGTCTTTTCTTTTTTTTGTGGGCCTGCGCCATCGCCGGGCGCCTCTTTTGGTTGCAGATCGTCGAGCATCGTGAGTACGTGGAGCGCGCTCAAAAGCAACAGCAGCGCACCTTCGAGGTCGCTCCGCGCCGCGGCATTCTTTACGACCGCAATCTCCGCGAGCTGGCGATGACGGTTCTTGCTGATTCCATCTACGCCGATCCCAGCGAAATAGCCGACAAACACGCCGCAGCGCACACGCTTGCGGCGCTGGTGCATACTGATCCCGCGGATCAGCAAACTACAGAAGATCAGATCGCCGCGCGTCTGAATGCGGGGCGCAACTTCGCCTGGATAGCGCGCCGCGTTTCAGTGCAAGTTGCCGTTAGCGTGAAGGCCCTCAACATGAAGGGTATCTACTTCCAGAAGGAATTCGAGCGTTTTTATCCCGATAACGAGATTGCCGCGCAGGTGGTTGGCTACGTGGGCGTCGACGACAACGGGCTGGGCGGACTTGAAGAGAAATTCGACAGCGACCTGCACGGACGCCCCGGACTGATGTACACGGCCATGGACGCGCGCCGCAAAGTACTCGGATCTACGGAGCGTGAACCTGAACCCGGCCGCAATCTTCTGCTGACGATCGACGAGAACATCCAGTTCATGTCTGAGCGCGCCCTCGATCGCGCAATGGAGAAGACGCAGGCGCTGAACGGCACGGTGGTGGTGCAGGACGTACACACGGGCCAGGTTCTCGCCCTCGCCATCCGGCCCACGTTCAATCCCAACCAGTTTCGCCATACTACCCTCGCCCTGCTCCGCGATCACGCCGTGAGCGATGTGTATGAGCCTGGCTCGACCTTCAAGCTGGTCACGTATGCTGCGGCGATGGACGCTAAGGTTGCCTCGCCCGACGACATGATCGACTGCCAGAACGGCAAGATTACTCTTTTCGGCCAGGTCATTCACGACGACAAAGCCGATCGTGGCATCGGTACGGTAACGGTGGCCACGGCTCTGGCTCGCTCGAGCGATGTGGGCGTCGTAAAGCTGGCGCTCAAGCTCGGCCCCGACCGCCTCTACAACTACATTCGTGCCTTTGGCTTTGGTCAGCGGACCGGAATCGAGCTGCCCGGCGAAACGCGCGGCTTGCTGCGCCCGGTCAGCAGGTGGCAGCCGGCTTCCATCGGGTATGTCGCCATCGGCCAGGAAGAAGCCGTCACGCCCATTCAATTGGTTTCGATGGTCTCGACGATTGCGAATGGCGGCGTGTACCTGCCGCCGCACTTGCTAATGCCGGAGCAATCGGCTTCCAGCACAAATTCTGCCCCCAAGGCTGCCTCACCGCAGAGCACGCAGGCACCGCAGTTGACTGCTTCGCCCGTGAAACCCGGCGAAGAACTACCGGACCCGCTTCCTCTCGGCGCGCATCGCGTCATCTCCACGATGGCAGCGGCCGAGATGCGCAAGATGATGGAAGGCGTGGTGCTATTCGGCACGGGCAAGTCAGCGCAGCTCAATGGCTATTCCTCCGGCGGCAAAACCGGCACTGCGCAAAAGATCGATCCTGTGACTCATAAGTATAGCCAGTCGTTGCACATTGCGTCGTTCGCGGGCTTTGCTCCGGTTAATAATCCCGTCATCGCCGTCTCGATCGTTCTCGATTCACCCAAGGGTGCGTATTATGGCGCTGAAGTTTCCGCGCCGGTGTTTGCCGATGTGGCGCAGCAGGTTCTCGAATATCTCGGCGTGCCGCACGACATCGATTTGCGACCCGTTCCCAAGAACGCGAAAAAGGAAACGCCCGTGAAAGAAGACGACGCCGCCGCGCCGAGCGGAAACATTCAGGCGCTCTACGAAGCCGCTAACGATTTGCCGAGCGATGACCCGCTACGTCCGGCGAGTGCTGCGGCGGCGATTGCGAATGCGCAACCCTCGCTCGCTCAGCAGAGCAAACTTGCCCCACACTCCAACCCGGGCACACAGGCTAGCAACTCCACTTCTCTGCCTGCACAGCCAATTGCTTCTCCGATTCAGGCTCTTTCGGGCCCGTCTGCGAACGCGGTCATCGTTGCCGATGCTGAGCAGTTGCGCGTGCCGTCGCTTTTGGGTCTGTCGGTCCGCCAAGTGATTGAAGTGGCCGGAAGCGCCGGTCTCGAGGTCGAGATCGACGGCAGCGGCACCGCGCACGAGCAGGCGCCCGCGCCGGGAGCGATGGTCGCGCCGGGTACGAAAATTGTTGTCCGCTGTGAGCGGTAGGCTTTCGTCCCCAGAACGTCCGCGCTGCAACCAACTACAATCAACCCCATGATGAACTGGAACGAACTCATCGCGGATGTTGCTGCCGCGGGTTCCGCCGGCAGCTCCGCCGCGCCCATCACCGGCATCGAGTACGATTCCCGACGCGTGAAGCCGGGCGCGGTTTTCGTCGCCATGAAAGGCGGCTCGACGGACGGAAATCACTACGTGGAGAATGCGCTGGCCGCGGGCGCGCTGGGGATCATTACCGACTCGGCGCAGACATTCGACCGCCTAACCGTCTATCAGTCTGGTCTGCCCATCCTGCATGTCGAACATGGCCGTCGCGCGCTCGCGCAGGCTTCGGCCACGTTTTTTGGCCACCCAGAGCGAGTGCTTGCTGCGACGGGAATCACCGGCACCAACGGGAAAACCACAACAGCATTCCTCACCGAGGCCCTCCTCAACGCCGCCGCCCACGCGACAGTTCTCATTGGGACGATTGAATACCATGTGGCTGGCGAAGTGCGGCCGTCGATCCACACCTCGCCCGAGTCGCGCGACGTCTTTGAGCTGATGGCCGAGGGCGTAGCACACGGAGCGAACGAGCTTGTAACCGAGGTCTCGAGCCACGCGCTCGACCAGGGCCGTATGATTGGAATTCCCTTCGACGTGGCCGTCTTTACGAATCTGACGCGCGACCACCTTGACTATCACCAGACGATGGAGAAATACTTTGCTGCCAAGCGTCTGTTCTTCGATGGCACGGCGTATCCGGCGCCACGCGTTGCCGTGCTCAATGCGCACGACCCGCGTTCGGAAGAGCTTGCTGCAGCTGCACGCAAGGCGGGAGCGGAGATTCGGACATATGGAATTGGCGGCATCGGCAAGGGCGACTGGCGCGCGGCGAGCTACCGACTCACGTCTTCCGGCGCGATGATCGAGCTCGATACTCCAGCCGGGAAGGCATGCATCCACTCGCGTCTTGCCGGTGAGGTGAACGTGCTCAATTTGCTTGCGGCCTTCACGGCTGCGCATGCGCGCGGCGTGGCGTTTTCGCATCTCACCGCCGCGGTTCCCATGCTCCAGCCCGTTCCCGGCCGCTTTCAGCCCGTGGATGCAGGCCAGCCGTTCACCGTAATCGTGGACTACGCGCACACCGATGACGCCCTGCGCAATCTAACCGCGCTGGCGCGGCAGATGACGGCGGTCACGGGCACGCGTGTCATCACGCTCTTCGGCTGCGGCGGCGACCGCGACCGCACCAAGCGCTTAAAGATGGGCCAGGCTGCAGGCGAGGGTAGCGATTTCGTCATCGCCACCAGCGACAATCCGCGTTCGGAGGATCCCGCGGCGATTCTCGCCGAAATCGAACCCGGCTTACAGGCGACGGGCATCCAATACATTGTGGAAGTGGATCGCGAAGCAGCGATCCGGCTGGCGCTTGAAGCGGCACGGCCAGGCGACGTTGTTTTGCTGGCCGGTAAAGGGCACGAAAAAGTACAAATCCACGCCGATCATTCCATTCCGTTCGACGATGCCGAAGTTGCACTTTCCATCCTGCAGAAATTGGGCTATGGTGAAGGGCAATGAACCTGACACTTGCTGAAGTTGCAATGGGCGCCGGAGCGGTGCTGGAAGCGCTGGCGAGCGTCGAGAACGAAGGCGCGCTTGTCGCAACGGGCTACTCGATCGATTCGCGCACCATTGAGCCCGGTGAGCTCTTCTTCGCAGTTCGCGGCGAGCGCCTCGACGGCCATGATTTTGTAGCCGCCGCTTTTGAGCGCGGAGCGGTGGCCGCGGTAGTGTCACGCGCACGCGCCGCTTCTCTGCCCGACGGAGCTCTCGCGCACCCACTTCTTATCGCAGAAGATCCGCTTCTCGCCTTGCAGTCGCTGGCTTCGCATGTGCGCCGCCAGTGGGGACATCTCGTAGTCGCCATCACCGGCTCGGCGGGAAAAACCACCACAAAGGAGGCCGTGGCCGCGGCCTTGAGCACAAAGTTCAAGGTACTCAAGTCGCTGGGCAACCTGAACAACGGCTTTGGCCTGCCCTTGCAACTTCTACGGCTCGCCCCTGAGCACGAAATGGCAGTTGTTGAGATGGGCATGAATCACTCGGGTGAGATCTCCGCTCTGGCGCGGATCGCCACGCCGGATTGGGGCGTGATCACGAACGTGGGCACCGCGCATATTGAAAACTTCAAGGAAGGCCAGGCGGGCATTGCCCGCGCCAAGTTCGAGCTCATTGCAGCGCTGCCCGCCAGCGGCGTCGCCTTCCTGAACTGCGACGATGCCTACGCTGCGCAGTTCGGACGCGATTTTCAAGGCCGTACGGTTTATTTCGGCAGCGGCCCCTGCGCCGACCCGCAAATTCTCTCCGTGACCGAGAATCTGGACGGCCTGCATATTCGCTATCGCGCGGGAGAGCGCGATGGTGGCTTCACCCTGCAGATGCTGGGCGCGCACAATGCGTCGAACGCCCTCGCGGGGCTTGCAGTTGCGCTCGAAGCGGGCGTCGATCTCGATGCCGCGGTGAAGGCCGTCGCGGCCCTCGCGGCGGGCGACAAGCGCGGCCAGGTGATTCAAATCGCTGGCGCGACGATTCTCAACGACAGTTACAATTCGAATCCTGAGGCGCTGCGCGCGATGATTCGCACGTTGGCTGCGCGGCCAGCCGAAGGCCGCCGTATTCTGGTGGCCGGAGAGATGCTGGAGATGGGCGAGCACGGCCCAGCACTGCACGCCGCTTGTGGCCGCGCCGCGGCCGCAGCCAGTTTAGATCTCGTCGTTGCCGTACAGGGCAATGCGGAGCATCTGGCGACCGCCGCCTGCGCCGGTGGCGTGCCCGCAATGTTTCTCCGTGACGCCGACAGTGCAGCACAGTGGCTCGCGCAAAATCTTCGCGCGGGCGACGTGGTGCTAGTGAAGGGCTCGCGCGGCGTGCGTCTCGAACGCGCCATTGAAGCCGTGGCACGTCACTTCGAATCGGCCGCTTTGCAATAATTTGACTCTACGTGACAGAGCGCGGCTTGACAGTGATGACGGTGGCGGGAACGATCCCAGAAGCAGGCGCAGGATTGGTGGAGTTAAAGACGCAGTTCGGATCGGTACCTGGTGTGCATGCGGGCAGATTGGGAAGGTACTGCTGCGTGTCGACAGGGGGCAAGGCGGTGCTCACGTTAGCAGGAATGCCGATGAAGTGGATTGCGTTGTCGCCCGCGGTGGAGACGAAGAAGATGGAGTTATCGGGCGAAAACGCGCCGGCGAGCGGGGCCGTGGGAGACGGGTACTGAGCCGGTGGCAGAGTTGGAGGGTTCACTATGTTACTGTCCTTCAATGTCACATAGCCAACGGAGGTTGGAGTGGTGGCTTGTGGCAGGTAGTACGGCAACTGGTTTCCCGCCGTCGCTCCGTTGTAAGTAATAAAGGCAATTGGGGCGGCAATGGCAACAGAGGCCGTGGCAGGCGCTGCGCCGGTCACGATTTGATTTACCGCGGTTGCATTGAGCATGGTTGCGCCGGTGGCGGTGCCCAGAGTGACGGTTCTGTCGATGGTGGGGTTGGTGGAGAATGGCAGGGGCTGACCCATGGTTTGCACCTGGTTGGGCGGGGCTCCGGTGGTTTGCTCCGGGCAGAGCGGGTTCGCCGGAATGTTCACGCCGATGTCGTCGAGCGTGATGCTGGAGCCATAGAGCGCAGCGCCGAGGATGTGTTGTCCATCGTTTGTGGACGCAAGCACGCTGGTTGCGATGCTGTTTAGAGTGTCGCTCTGTGGATAGAACTGAATGCTGGCGTTGTTGCCAACGGTTCCGGTGGGGCACCAAGCGTGGGCGACGGTGGGGTTGCCGGCGAGATACGCGGCGACGCCTGGGACAGTAACAGCCACGCTTTCAGAACCGCCGGAAGCGTCGAGATTGTATGTGCTCCAGCCGGTGTTGGCGTTATAGACGTAAAGCGTGTTGGTGTGACTGGTGATGCCTGCGGCAATGTTTTGCGGAAGACTGTTGGCCGCGGCGCTGTCGACGATATAGAGGGTGTTGGAATCCGGTGTCCAGGCCGCGGCTACTCCCATGCCCGCGAAGGTTGACGCCGCGCCGCCGGCGGCGCCGTAGAGATAGAAGAGCCCGCGAAGCTGATCGTTGATGATCAGAGAAGCGTTGTTTGGCGAAACGGCAAGCACGACGCCGGGCGCCCCAGGATCCTGCTTCGAGATGGTGTTGGTTGCCGTGGAGTAGATCATCAGCTCGTGGAGAGAACCGAAGTAGAGATCGGCGCCTCCCTGATCCATGACCATGGAGTTGGGAACGTAGGGCAGGCGCACGGTGGAACCAGGGTTCCCGGTCAGCAGTTGCATGGAAGCGAGATACTGCGATTGGCCGGGCGCCGCAAACCAGACATAGTCGCTGGTCGTTCCGGGGACGGTGATGCTGACTGGATTGGAAGACAACGGCAGGCCGGTGCCGTTCAAGCCGAATTCATTGATGGGGGCCGGATTACAACTGGGCGGCTGGCATACCGCATAGACGGAAGCAACCCCCGGAAAGGCAGCGCTGATCGAGCCCCCGCTTGCAGCGGTAATGTCAATGGGGTTGGTTGACTCATAGGAGAGGCTAAGGCCGTTGATTTGCACGCCCTGTGTGTCGTAGACAAGGGTGTTGAGGTTCTGCGTGACGCCCTGCGTAACGACGCCGCTGTAAGCTCCGTTAGCTAGCTTGACGGTAATGGATGCGGGCGGGCAGGTGGAGAAGTAGCCGGCCGACGATCCCGACTGCGCGATGTTGGCTGTGATGGCGGTGGTGCCGGGCTGCTGCGCAGTAATGGTGGATAGTGGATTGGTCAGTGTTCCAGGACTGATGCTAGCAACGGTGGAGTCGCTGACCGAGAAACTGAGGGTTCCGATGGAGGAGCCGCAAGTGGGAACCGAAGCCACGCCGCTCTGCACTCCTTCGGTGCAGGCATACTTGCCGGAACTGGCCACCGAAGCCGGGGCGCAAAATTCGTATTGATGCGTTAAACCTTGGTTGTCCGTGACGGTGTAGCAAGCCTCGGCGTCAAGCTCTGCCTGATGGTTCTGCGAGAAGCATTGCTGCGGTGAAGAGCTGGAGAGCGAGGTGGTCACGAGGCTGATGGCGGTGACCGGCGCGTGGACGTACACGGCGACGGGGTTCGAGGTGACGGAATTGGCCGTGGCGGTGATATAGGCAACGGCGTACGGCAGCTTCCCGGTCGAAGGCAACGGATTCGGAAAATTGCAGTAGGTGTAATCCGCGATGCCGCCGCCGGTGTTGCGGTTCCAAGTGCCGGCGCAGAGCTGGCCCTTGGGAGAGATGTCGGCCAACTGATTATTGGTCGTGCCGTAGACATACGCGTTTGTATTTACAGTGGCGGCTGCGCCCTTGCAGGTGAAGGCAGAGGGCAGGGACACGGGGGCCGTCTGTCCATAGGCCAGCGAGATGCCGGAGATTTGCGGCTGCAGGGTAATGGAAGCGACGTCGGTGTCTTTCAGACCGTAGCCGAGACCGTTACAGTAGTTTCCTGCTGGGTTGCGCACGCAGCCGGAGATGGAAATCCCAGCCGGAAGGGCCAGGCCGAGCAAACAAACAAGCGTCAAGAACCGCCGCATGAATCCTCCCCGCTCCGCGCCGTCGAACCGCGGAACGGTCGCTAAGAACACTTAAAGAAAAGTGAGTTATAGCCCGCCCTCTTGCTGCTCAGGGCTGGCCTGCAACATGTGGATCGCACCCCTGATCGAGATCCGCGATGGCACACCTCTGCACGCGGCCAAAGAAGCGAGACACACACTGAAAACTCCAAGAAAAAAGTGTATCAGGACGGACCCACCTCCGGCATCGAACCAGCCTCGAATGCAGCTCTACTCAATAGACTCACCAAGAGGCTGGATGGGGAGCAGGCGCAAGTTCCGGAGGCGGGGGCATATAGCGGGCGAACCAATCGATGGCACGTTGCTGGACATCGTGAAGGTGAGCCAAATTGGAAAAACCGTGGCCCTCGTTTGGGTAAACAACGAGTTGCGCGGGGACGTGAAGGTCGCGGAGGGCGTGCCAGAACTCAAAGGACTGGGGCGCGGGACACTCGCCGTCGCGGTCGCCCACTACCGTGAGGGTGGGGGTGACGGCATTTTTGATGTACGTGATGGCGGAGCTCTTGGCGTAGACCTGGGGATCATCGTACACCGACGCGCCGAAGTAGGGAATCATCCACTGGTCGATGGAGTTTTCGCCGTAGTAGGAGAGCCAGTCGGAGATGCCTGCCCCAGCCACCGCGGCGCGGAAGCGATGGGTTTGGGTGACGGCGAACATGGTCATGAAACCGCCATAGCTCCAACCCGTGATGCCCACACGGTTGGAGTCGATGGGATACCTGGCCAGGACAGTATCCACGCCAGCGATGATGTCGCGCAGATCGCCGTAGCCGAAGTCTTTGCGATTGGCTTGGGTGAAGGCCTCGCCTTGGCCGAAGCTACCGCGCGGGTTGGGCATGAGGACGAAGTAGCCGAGGGCGGAGTAGTCCGTGGCGCTAAAGCCGCCTGCTCCGCCATTCCATCGGGAAGTGACAGCTGAAGCAGGACCGCCGTGGACTTCGACGATGAGCGGATATCTCTTCGCCGGATCGTAGTGCGCAGGCAGGAGAAGCCAGCCCTGAATATGGAAGTTGTCATTGGTCCAGGTGAGAGAGGCGGAGTCCCCCCAAGCGGGCTTGAGGGCGTCGTTGAAGTGCGTAAGTTGAGAGAGGCTTGGGGCGTCGGAAGAGTGGGGAGCGAGCGCGGACGCGGCTGGTCCCGCGGCGTAGATTTCCGGAGGCTGCTTGAAGGTGCTGGCCTGAAAGACGAAGAGGGAGTGATCGGCGGTGACAGAGAGACTGGGATCGGAGCTAGCGATGCCGGCCGAACCAGGATAGGTGAAAACCGGTGAGGCAAAGGTGGCGGTGCTCTTGCCCGTGCCGTCTCCTTGAAGGGAGATACGAACGAGGCGGTTGTCGCCGCCAGCGAGTTCACTAGTAAAGATGTGTTGGTCGTCGCCCCAGACGATCCATTGCGACGATGCGGGGCGGCCGGGTGTGAGATTGCGGGGTTGGCCGCCGGCGGCATCGATGACCCACACGTCGCCGCCGATGACGCCCTGATCGCTCATGAGGCCGCCGATGAAGGCGATGGCTTTTCCCTTGGGAGACCAACGGGGTTCGGCGATTTGCATGCCGTGGAGCGGGCCGGACACTTCTGCCGGGTTAAGGATGATCGCCGGCTTGGTCTCCCACCCTGCGCGTCCGTCACTGGATGTGGCCGGCGCATAGGATTGGGTGCCCTCATTTGTGGAGAAGGGAGCGGTCGCCGAAGAGGATGGGGCACCCACGGGTTGCCTGTAGAGCTTGGCAATCCACCAGTTGTTTTCGCCGGGAGGATCTGCGGCAACGTAAGCGAGAGATTGAGAATCGGGAGACCAATCGAACTCGTAGACGTGAAGGTTGGAGGGCGTGAGGAAGATAGGCGCTGAGGGCTGGCTTGCGGGGGCGGGAACGGCAGCCACGCGCTGGACTTGGATGTTGTATTCGCCAATGACGCCGGAGGGCGAATCCATGGCGGCCAGGGCGCCGGAGGGACGTGTGGCGCCTTCGACATAGAGGAAGGCGATGTGCCTGCCATCGGGTGAGAAAGCTGGTGCATTGACGTAGCCGTGAAGTGCGGAAAGGCGCTGCGGCCGATTGCCGTCAAGATGGGAGAGATAGAGGTCGAATTGGCCGCCGAGGTCGGCGCAATCGGAGAGGAAGACGAGTGCGGCGGAATCTGGCGACCAAACGGGCTCGGATTCCGTACAGGAACCGTCGAGTGAAGATGCAGCAGTGACGCGCTGGCTTGTATCAAGGCTGCCCAGCGGAGCCACACGAATTTCACCACTGTCGATCCAGGCAAGACGCTTGCCGTCGGGCGAAACGGCGAGTTGGCCGATAGGCTGGACGCGCCATTGGTTGGAAAGGGTTTGGGTGGCGCTGGTGGGGCCGGGTTTTTGCGCGCGGACGGGCAGAAAGGAAGACGCGCAGAGACAGGCGGACACAACCGCGCGAAGAGCGCCGCGAGGTGTATGTGGCATAGGAAAGATGCTAGCAGGCCCTAGCTTGCGACGCCGGTCCAGGAGCCACGTTTCCAACCGTCGACGTGGTTCTGGGCATTCGGCCACGAAGGGAGCGGCGGGATTTCTAGACTTGAAGCCGGCGCTTCTTTGCGGAGATTCACTGCGCCCTTGCAGAACCCGCCATCCGCGATTCGCAACCTGGGCGTCTCAATGTCTCCTGTAATCGATCCGCTTGGGCGAATTTCGACACGATGCGAGGCGGACACACTGCCGATGACCTGGCCCATAATCACAATTTCGCGAGCGATGATGCCAAATTGCCGATCTTTGCCCGGATGGCCGACAAAGACTCCATTTTCACCGATAGTGACTCGTTCGTTGGGAATCTCGATTTCGCCTTCGACGCGGCCGTCGATGAACAGTGGGCCTGAGCCGCTGATCTTCCCTTTAACAAGCTGTCCTTTTCCGATTTTCGCTTCAACGAGAGAGTAAGAACTCAGATCGTCGTAGGCTCGGATGGGTAGATCGCTCTTCGCCAAGGAGGTTGATGCTGGCTCGAGCGCTGGAAAAGATGAAAGACAATGTGCCCGGTTGATTCCCCACATAAACCCCTCACTTTTCTGTTTGCACAAGGCTGAGAGCGCAACACAAGCTCTCGGATACTGCAACTTCGTACCTTTTCAAGAGTGCTTCCAACGCGGCCGTTTGTCCTGAGCGAAATGAGACACTGCTGTGGAGAAACCGCGGGACGGGAACCGCAAGCAGCGCGCGTGCCATCTTGGAACGCGCGGGGCCGACCTCGGAATTGCGCGATGCGCATGCTTGCCCCAACGAGACTCGAATGCGTGCAACAGTATGCGGGTTTTGGGCATAGTCGAGTGTTGCGTGCCGAGTTTGTCAAAGGTTGGCAGGAGATGGATGTTCGTAAGCTATTGAAAATAATCAATGTGTAAAGAAAAAAACGTTTGCAGTTAATTCGTGCCAAATTGGGTAAGCTAAGGGCATTCGTACCGAAATCAAACTGACGGGCGGGAGAGTGGAAGGACTCTCTCGATCTTTTTTCGAGCGATGGCGCTGGTGTAAGCAATCATCCCACCCTAGAAGCAAGAATCCGCCGTGGTGGACGCCGAAGGCGGGACGCCCCGGACTTCGCGAGAAGAAGAGACCGAAAGGGCAGCTCATCGAAGAGTTGTCCTTTTTTCTTGCCGCGGTAGGAAGCGAGTGCACGCGGGCCAGCGAGCGAAATGAGCGCAGAGAGCATGGAACGCAGAGTGTTCCGCTTAGATGCACTTTGCCCGGCACAGCGGCGCGCGAGATGGACCGTGGAACGGTGACCCGAAAAAGGCGGGCATATGGGCAGAAGGAAGCTGGACAGGGAAGGTCAGGAAGAGGAGAAGCACGGCAATTTGGTGGCGATGCAGGCGAAGAAGGGCGTTACAAAGCGCAAAAAAAAACCGGCAGACGACACCGGGGACACGGTGGCTAAGGCGACGTCCTCTAAGGGCGCGAAGAAGACATTACGCGATGCAGTAAAGGCAGAGGTTAGGAAGAAGAGCGCCGACCTTGCGCGCAAACTTGTGGACCAGGCAGCGGATGGCGATCTGAAGGGCGCGGAGATTGTGCTGTCTCTGATGGAAAACGCAAAGCAGGAAAACAACGCGAAGAAGAAAAAACGAGGCGGTCCGAGCTGGGCCGAGCTGCTGGCGTCGGAGCCGGAGTGGGACGAAAGCATGGAAGGCAGGCAAGAACAGAAGGCGAGTTAACAGATTGCTCGGTCCTTCGAAACGGGGCGTGGACGGGCATCCGCTGAATCGACAGCTAGTAGATTGGCGGCTTAACGGCAGCGCCCCAAGGAACTGGGGGACAAAAAGCCTCGCGGGTGCGGGGAGATGCGGCAGGAAGAAGGACGTGATGGGGATAAGGCTCATGAGGAACAAAGGGATGCGGACGCAGAATTGGCGAGTCAGCGAATCAGCGAATCAGCAAGCTAGTCAGCCGGCTGATTTCACCCTGGGCGCGTGCGCACCCGCTACGTCGACCGCCGTAGCGATTGCGAGAAGGATGGAGCGCAAAATAGCGGCTTGGTTGCTCGCGGCGGGGCTGGCGGCGACGGCATGGGCGCAGGGCGTGAGCACGACGACGGTGCAGGGAACAGTATACCTGGCGAACGGCCAACCGGGCGCAGGAACGCTGGTGATCAGCTGGCCGGGATTCACGACTGCGGCAGGCCAAGCGGTAGTGGCGGATTCGATGACGGTGACGATTCCGCCGGACGGATTCGTGAGCGTGAACCTCGCGCCGAACCTGGGATCGACGCCCGCGGGAGAGTACTACACCGCGGTTTTCTACATGAGCGACGGATCCGTGAATACCCAATATTGGGTGGTTCCGGCGGCGGCATCGGCAACGCTGGCGCAGGTGCAGGCACAGGTCATGCCGGCGGCACAGGCGGTGCAGTCGGTAAGCAAGTCGTACGTGGATGAGGCGATCACGGAGCTGACCGAGAGCCTGCTGACGGCATCGGGGGGCACACTGAGCGGACCTCTCTATTTGAATGCCGATCCTACGCAACCGCTGCAGGCGGCGACGAAGCACTATGTGGATACACAGGTAGCGACAGCGGTTCCGCTGGCTGGGGGAAACATGACGGGCCAACTGACCACGCCCGCAGTGAACGGTGTGGAATCGCCCACAGCGGCGAGTGCGCAAACAACGCTGCAGGCGGCGGTCAACGCGGCTGGAACCAACGGCGCGATGGTGGTTCCGCCCAATTATGCGGGGACAGATACGTTTACCAATCCGAACGGCGTGAAGGTACTGGATCTGCGAACGAGCGGGTCGCAGCAGACGGAACGCAGCGTGAAGGAGTTCGGCGCGGTGTGTGACGGCGTGACGGACGATACGAACGCGTTGCAGGCGGCGCTTAACTATGCAAATGCGCACGGCGTGGCCCTGACCATCCCCGAAGGGACATGCAAAACACGGAGCTTGGCTTGGCACGGAGAGTCGATTGGCGGACTCGGGAAACAGGTTTCGGCGCTGATGGGATTTCCAGGCCAGGACGTGCTGGCGAGCGGGCCGGACGCGACCAACATGCTGAGCTACACACGCCTGCACGATTTGACGATCTACGTGGACCAGAGCATGGACGTGTCGTGCGCACCGGCGAAAGGACGCGCGGCGGCGGGAAGTTGCACGGTGAGCCGGGCGATGGAGGGGAATTCGATCTTTTCGCCGGGCGGCAACGGGCTGACGGGCACGGCGGGCGCGGGCGCGGCATGGTGGGTGGGCAATTGCGCGATTGCCATGCAGGCCGCGACGGGCGCGGGCGGCAATGGACTGCGCGTGGCGGAGATTGAAAACGTGGAAATTGCGACCACGGGCACGGACCCGATGGCAGTGCAGTATTCGGGCGCTCTTTCGACGCACACGTGCGCCCTGTATCTGGCGCAATGGCCGCAGTGGAGCGACTTCCGGAATATCGACATTCGCGGATTGAATACAGGCGTGGCGATTCCGGCGTTGGCGGGGACGCCGCCCGCGGGATTGACTGCGGATTCGAACCGGTGGCAAAACGTGACGATTCAGGCGGTACACGCGTTTACTGCGGCAGCGGGATCGAACAACATGCTGGATAACGTGGTGGCACTAGCGGGAAATTCGTCGGCCACGGGCGAACCACCGACAGGTCTTGTGTTGGATTTGAACGGAAACTCGCAGGGATGGACGGTGCGGAACGCTGTGGTGATCCCGGCATGGAACGCTGTGCAGCCAGCGTTGACGGTGACGGCGGCAGGCGGCGCGGTGACCGCGGTGACGGTGGGTAGCCAAAAAGGGCTGGGGTGGGATCCGTATGGAACCAGCGTGCCGGTAGCGTTCAACGGGTCTTGCACGGCACAGGCGACAGCAGCAGTGAATGCGAACGGATCGATCACGAGCGTAACGGTGACGCAGGGCGGTGTGGG
>Ga0335078_10001522_pt1 | contig 34939 bp, 32 predicted proteins | sample Lox_Sample_32_FD_206711 | JGI IMG/M metagenome (GOLD analysis project Ga0335078, IMG submission 206711) | Soil microbial communities from Loxahatchee National Wildlife Refuge, Florida, United States - Lox_Sample_3.2 | ecosystem: Environmental > Terrestrial > Soil > Wetlands | place: USA...
GGTCGGAGACCTCGCCAATTATTTGCAACCCCGGCTCCGGGGAAAGTTGCGGAAAATCGGAGCGCCGGCGGCCAGCCAGTACCAGGTCCACGGCATACCGCTGCCGTACCGCCCGCCAGGCGGCGAGGAGGCCGGAGATATTCTTGCGCGGCTCCAGTGTTCCGGCGTACAGAAAATACGGCGGCGGTGGCGAATCGGGAGGCGCAGCCAGCGGACGGAAACATGCGGCGGCGGCCAGGGGGACGGCCTGAATGCGGTCCGGACGAATGCGAAATCTTTCGAGGGCCTGCCGGCGCACCGCTTCACTGGGAGTCACGATCATGTTGGCCAATCCCAAACCGATCAGAAAGGGCGTGCGGCGGCGCACACGATCGGCGCCGGAATGCCACGCGGCGTGCATCCAGGGAGAAAGATCGTGAAGTGTGAGCACGCTGGGACGGCGCCGCAAATAGGGCACGGCAAAGTCCGTACCATGGAACAATGCGGCGCGCAGGCGTTCGATCTCGCGCGACAGACCCCACAGCCACCACCGGCGTTCGGCGGGATGCCGCGGGCCGCCGCCGCGCCGCAGATTGGGAGGCGCGTCAGGCGGCATCTGGAACGGCTGGTCGGAAATGAGGAAGAATTCATCCTCGGGGAAACGGAGCGCCAGCGCCCTGCTGAGCTCCACGGTATAGCGCCGCAGGCCTCCGCTCGAGAGCGTCAGGGGCGTCGCATCAATGGCCACGCGCATCGATCACCGTGCGCAACTCGTCCTGCCGGTTTTCGTAGTTGCGCGCGTAGTAGGTTAGATATTCGCCGCTACGCACGCGCGCGACCCAGGCCGTGTTGTGGCGATACCAATCCACGGTGCGCGCCAGGCCCTGCTCGAAATCCACCTGCGGCGCCCAGCCGGTTTCACGCATGAGTTTCTCGCTGGAGAGGGCGTAGCGGCGGTCGTGTCCGGGCCGGTCGGTGACATACTCGATGAGGCGATCCGGCTTGCCGGTGGCGCGCAGGATGCGGCGTACGACTTCGATGTTCGGCAGCGAGCAATTACCGCCGATGTTGTAGATCTCGCCATCGCGGCCGCGATCCAGGACCGCGCGAATCCCGCGGCAGTGATCTTCCACGAAGAGCCAGTCGCGCACCTGCATACCGTCGCCGTAGACGGGCAGGGGACGGTCCTCGAAGGCATTCGAGATCATCAGCGGGATTAACTTCTCCGGAAAGTGATAAGGCCCGTAGTTATTAGATGCGCGCGTGATGACGACAGGCAATTGGTAAGTGAGGAAATAGGAGCGCGCCAGCAGGTCCGCGCCAGCTTTCGAAGCCGAGTACGGGCTACTGGGATTCAGCGGAAAGCTCTCGCCGGCTTCGAGTGGCGGCGCGAGGCTTCCGTAGACCTCGTCCGTGGAAACCTGCAAGTAGCGGGCCGTGCGGTGTCTGCGGGCGGCTTCGAGGAGCGTGAAGGTGCCGCGCAGATTGGTCTCAAACGAGGGGCTGGGCGTGAATATGCTGCGGTCCACGTGTGACTCGGCGGCAAAATGCACGATGGCGTCCGGGTGTTCCTCGGCGAGAAGTGAGTCCACCAGGTCCGCATCGCAGACATCGCCGTGCACGAAGCGGTAACGCGGCTCCTGTGCCACACTCTCCAGGTTTTCGAGGTTACCGGCATAAGTCAGTTTGTCGAGGTTGACGATGCGGAGGGAGCCATCGGCAAGCAGAGACAGGCGGATGAAGGCCGAACCAATGAAGCCGGCGCCTCCTGTGACCAGGAGTTTCATGACGCACCCTGGCTTGCGTTCATTTGTGCTGTGTCTCCCAGTCGTAATGGAGGGATGCGTCATTATAGGGGATGCGCCCCTCGTCCTTCGGATTGTAGAAGCGGTCAGTGGTGTAGATCAAAAGGGCCGGCCCGCCGCCGATCACCTTGTAGCCGTGTGCGACGCCCGGCGGAATTAGAATCTGCCAGAGCCGCAAGACGCCGGCGTAAATCGTGTTGCGCGCGCCGAATGTTGGGGAGCCCAGCCGCAGGTCGACCAGCGCCACCTGGAGCATGCCCATGGCGGGCGTCCAGCAATCGATCTGGTGCAAGTGGTAATGAAAGGCCTTGATGGTGCCTGGGTAATTGAAGGCGGCCGAAGTCTGCGTAGTCTCCGGCGGAAATTCTGCGGGCAGGCCGCGCCCGATGCGCTGTACTTCCAGGAAGTAACCGCGATCGTCAGGCCACAGCGCGAGAGGCTCTATGCGCACGCCCGCGATCAAGTCAGCGGACGTGGGAGACGCGATCAGGGAACCGATGCCCGCGGGGCACTCGGGATAGGCCAGCTCGAGCGCGCCGGCGGACGCGATGGGCCGCGGCTCGCGAGCCGACGACACGGTCATCGAATGGCCTCCTCAGCCGTGAGCTTGGCCGCTTCCGCCTGGCGCCGCGCGGTGGCGGATTGCGCCACCAGGTTGGCGGCGCGCAGCAGAGAATCGAAAGTGCCGGCATCGGTCCACCAGCCTTTCAGGAAGCCGAAGGTCATGTTGCCCTCCCGAATGTAGGCATTATTCACGTCGGTGATTTCCAGCTCACCGCGCTTGGAGGGAACCAGTGTGCGGACCTTGTCGAACACCGTGGCGTCGTACATATAAATGCCGGTGACGGCGAGGTTGGATTTGGGCCGCCGGGGTTTCTCTTCGATGTTGACAATGCGGTCGCCGGAGATCTCGGCCACGCCAAAGCGCTCGGCATCGGGCACCTCTTTCAGCAGGATCTTGGCGCCGGCGGGCTGCCGGCGAAAGTCTTCGACAGCTTCCCGGATGCCTGACTCGATGATGTTGTCTCCCAGGATGATGCACAATTTCTGGCCGTCGGCGAAGTGTTCGGCGAGCGCCAGCGCGTCGGCGATGCCACCCTCGCCTTCCTGGTAGGTGTAGTCGATGTGGGTGAGTCCGAACTGTTTGCCGTTGGCCAGCAGCCGCAGGAAGTCGCCCGCATTCTTTCCGCCGGTCACGATGAGGATATCGCGGATGCCCGCATCGACAAGGGTCTCGATGGGGTAATAAATCATCGGCTTTTCATAGATCGGCAGCAAATGTTTGTTGGTGATCTTGGTGAGCGGAAACAGCCGGCTGCCCGTCCCACCCGCCAGAACGACTCCCTTCATAGCAACTCCCTTCACAAGGTCCCATGATACAATACCGCCCGATGCGATGTTACACCTGGGACAGGCTGGAAGAGGAGGCACTCACGGATCTGCTCGGCCGTAAGGTGATTCACGGCCAAGCGATGACAGTGGCGCGCATCCGTCTGCGGAAGGGCGCGACGGTCCCGATGCACAGCCATCCGAACGAACAGATCAGCATGCTGGAGAGCGGCGCACTGCGCTTTGTGGTGGCCGGCGAGGAGCGGGTCGTGCACGCGGGCGAGGCGATGGTGATTCCGCCGTATGCGCCGCACATGGTGGAAGCGATCGAAGACTCGCTAGCCGTGGATCTCTTTTCGCCGCCGCGCGAGGACTGGATTCGCGGCGACGACGCCTATTTGCGGAATGCCGCCAACCGCTGATCCGGCGGCGGTCCGCACGATTTTGCGGATGGACCGCGCATGGGCGGTGTACGCGCTGGCCGACCTGGAGCCGGCCTATCGCGACCATGCGCGCTGGCACATCGCCGCGGATGGCCGGCCGGCGTTGCTGCTTGTCTACCGCGGCTTTCGACTCCCGGTGCTGTTCGCGCAGGGAGCAGCGGAGGATCTGGCGCCGTTGCTCGCGGAGGCTGCCAGCGAGCCGCGGTTTTACCTGTCCGTGCGTCCGGAGGTCATCCTGCTGCTGCGGGCCGCAGGGTACGAGATACCCGATGCGAAGAGGATGTGGCGCATGGTGCTCGACCCGCACGCGTTTGCGCCTATCGGGCACCGAGCCGTACGGCTGGGGCCGGCGGATGAAGCGGAACTTGCCAGCTTATACGCGGATGGCGAAGCGGTCGGCGAGGCGCCGCCGTTTTTCGAGCCCGGCATGTTGCGGCATGGTGTCTACTATGGGGTTCGGGAGGGGGGAGCGATAGTGGCGGCGGGTGGGACACACGTGCTGGCCGAGCAGGAGAGTGTGGCGGCTATCGGGAACGTCTATACGCGGGGGGATTGCCGGAGGCGCGGTTGGGGATCGCAAGTTACTTCGGCCGTGGCAGGCGAGTTGCTGATGAGGGGCGTGCGGCTGGTGGTGCTCAACGTAGCAGAGGAAAACGCCGCCGCGCGACGCGTCTATGAACGGCTGGGATTCCGGGAGTATTGCGAATATCGGGAAGGCCTGGCGCTGAGGCGGCCTAGCGCTGATAAAGCAGGCCGGTGACGACCGCAGTGCCCGAGTCGCTATCCACCACGAACGCAGTGGGGTCAATCACGTTGGAATCCCGCTCATCCCCGACCACGGCCGACTGTCCAGCCTGAAGGACCGCCGCCACACCGGCGCCGGTGGTTTTGTTCGGCGCACCGATGCCGACATAGACATAGTCGCTCGAATTCGCGGTCTTGAAGGCCTGCACGAGAATCTTGTTGCATCGCAGAGAGACACCCGGCTGGACCGGCACATTTGCCGTTAGATGGGTGCTGCTAGCCGTAACAAAGCCGAGCGGAATGATTTGTGCCACGCGAAGCGCTCCTTTTTCACTCACAATATAGCAGCGGCTTTGGCCTCAACTGCCGGTATGGGAGTAACTTGTATACGGAGGTGTGGCGAGCACCGGTGCCCCCCAAAAGATTCCTGCACAGGCCAAACTTGTCCTCTAAGTCTCTTGCACTGTATTACTTACTAGCGAACACCGGATGGACGGCGATATTGCGGCACCAAGGCCAGAGCTGTGGCGTGCAGAGCCAATCAATTTTTCATGCAGGCGTGTGACTGGCCGCCCGCGGGGCGCCTGTTTTGTTACTGGATCGAATTCAGGTACGCCACCAGGTCCGACATCTGCCGCGAACTATTGAACTTCGGCCACCCGATCTGTGACTCTCGCATGCGCACGAGCATCTGCGGACCATGCTTCCAAAGCACCGACATGATGGTGATTTCCGAATATGCCTGTCCCTGTCCGGACAGCTTCGGAGCGCCATGGCTGCCGTTCATGTGACAGTCGGCACAGCGCTTCCGGGCAAAGACTCGTTTGCCGCGCGCGGCATCGCCATCTGTGGAGACGAACTGGCGCATCCACAGGTAGCTCAGCAACTGGCGCATGTCGTTGGCGGAAAGCTGCGGCACCGGATGGGCCATGCGCGGCGCATGATTCCACATATCTACGGCGATTTCGGTCAGGGTAAGGTTGTGCAGGCGGCCATCCAGGGACAGCTTGCCCACGTGGCATTTCGCGCAGCCCTTGGACTCGAATACGGCCTTGCCCCCCTCGCCCGATGTGAAACTGAACTGCGCTGGTATGCCTCGGGTGGCAGGCAGATTTCTCAGGTAGGTCAGGATATCGCTCAGTTCCTGAGCCGTCAGCTCCTGCCACGGGATCTTTCGGCGGGCGAATGCCTGCTGCATGCGGCTGCTGTGGTCCCACATCTGTTGCGCCAGAAGGATGGGCTGCCCGAGCGACTGCCATTTCACCACCGGCGGCGCGCCTTCCGCATGCGACTCGGTAATGCCGTGGCAATCCGCGCAGTGCTTTTGCGTGAACGCGAGTTTGCCGCGCGCGGCGTCGCCCGGCTGGTCAAAGAAGCGCGTGGAGTAGAGATAGGCAAACAGGTCGGCGGCGTCCGTCGGGCTCAGTTGCGGCCGCTCGACTCCGGCGCCCTGCATGGCCGTCCACATGACCGGCGCGTGATTCCACATAGCGGTGGCCAGCGCCGCGGGAGTAAAGGCGCGGTCCACGCGCTCGCTGAGATCCATCCCCATGTTTCCGCCCTGGCCATGAATGCTGTGGCACTGGACACAACGCTCCGAGTGAAACAGCTCGGCGCCCCGCTGGGAGTCACCTGGGATCACGGGCGGCACGGCGGCCCCCGCGCTCCAAACCGTCAAAACGCCGATCGACAACAATCGCATTGCTTGTTGTTCCCCTCGTCTAGACTTCGTGTTTCCGGAATCGCTCGATCAGGTGATCGCAGGCCCGCACCACCAGGGCCATAAACGTCAACGTGGGATTCTGGCACGCCGACGACGGGTAACAGGCGCCATCCATCACGAACAGGTTCTTCACATCGTGCGTCTGGTTGTACGGATTTAGCACGAACTTCTTCGGATCGGCGCCCATACGGGCGGTTCCCACTTCGTGGATCGCACTTCCGGGAGTATCCAGGCCGGAAGTCATCCTGATGTTCTTTGCCCCGGCTGCTTCCAGCATCTCGGCGGCGGTGGTGGCAGCGTCCTCCATCATGGCCTTCTCGTTGGCGCCCTGCGTCATGTGGATGCGCAAGGCGGGGATGCCCCAGGCGTCGCGCAGTTCCGGATCGATGTCACAGTAGTTGTCGAAGCGCGCCAGACACTCGCCGAAGGCGCCCAGATCGATGCGGTAGAAGCCGGCCAGCACGGCTTTCTTATAATCGGCGCCGAACCCTTGCGCGCCGAAATTGAAATCGCTGCCGGCGCCGCCCTGAAAGCCGTAACCGCGGATAAAGCCCGGATGCCGCGGCCCATTCAACACGTTGCGGAACCGAACGACATAGATGCCGTTGGCGCGATGCGGCGCGCTGGGCGAAGCAGGCGTGGGATCGAAGCCAGGCAACTCACCAGAGGCGCCGCCGCCCACCGCATGGTCCATCAGGTAATGTCCCAGCACGCCGCTCGAATTGGCCAGGCCGTGCGGATACACGCGCGTGGACGAGTTCAGCAGGATGCGCGCCGATTCCATGGCCTGCGCGCAGAGGATCACGCTGCGGGCCCGCGCCTGATAGGTCTTGTGTGAAAGGCGGTCGACATACGTCACGCCGGTGGCGCGGTTGGCGGAGCTGTCCATATCCACGCTGCGCACCACCGCGTTCGTGATCAGGGTGCAGTTCCTGGTTTTCAGCGCGTCGGCCACGGTGGTGAACGGGCTGCTGAAGTACGAGAACGTGATGCAGCCGCGCTCGCAGGGACCGCAATAGTGGCACGCGGCGCGCCCGTTGTGGTTACGGGTGAGGATGGCGGTGCGTCCGATGGTGACGGTACGGCCAAAGCGCGCTTGCACCCGCTCGCGGAGCCGCACTTCGCCACAAGTCATTTTCATAGGGGGGAGGAACTGCCCGTCCGGCAGTGCCGGATTGCCTTCCGCCGCGCCGCTGATGCCCACGTAGCGTTCCACGATGTCGTAATACGGCGCCATCTCCGCGTACGAAAGGGGCCAGTTCTCGCCATAGCCATCGTGGCTGGCGGCTTTGAAATCCAGGTCGCTCAAACGATAGCTCTGGCGGCCCCAGACCAGCGTGCGCCCGCCTACGATGCGCAGCCGCTGCCAGCTAAAAGGCATTCCCGCGGGCGTGCTGTAAGGATTCTTGAGGTCGTTCACGAACCAGTCGTAGTTATACTCCATGCAGGCGTAGCACTGCTTTTGAATGGGCCGGGTGCGCGCGATTTCGGGCGACATGTTGCGAAATTTGAGCTGGTAGGCAGGCATGTGCTCGGTGAATTCCTTGGGCGAGACATTGCGTCCCGCCTCAAGCAGCGCCACTTTGAGGCCCGCCTCCGCCAGCCGCTTGGCCGCCCAACCTCCTGTCGCACCGGATCCCACAACGATGGCGTCGAATGGTTCAGAACCTTGTACTGAGTGCATCGATAAGGGTATTATAGTTCGGCAAATGAATCGCCGGGATCTGTTTCGTCAGACACTTTTGGGCGCCACGTGCGCGGCCGCGGCGGGCGCCGCATCGGCACGCGAGTTTCCGCCCGGATACGACGCTTCCAGGGATCTGGACCGCGCCGATTGGAAGCCGCTGTTCCTGGACGACCACCAGAACGAGACGCTGGTGGCCTTCAGCGACATGCTCATACCCACGACGGACACTCCCGGTGCCAAAGCGGCGCTGGTGAATCGCTTCCTGGACCAGTTGCTGGCTGCTGAGGCGTATGAAACGCGGCAGCGCTTTGTGGAGAGCCTGGCTTTCCTCGATGGCGAGTCGTTTGCACGTTACCGCACCGCGTTCACCGGTCTGACACACGAACAACAGACCGAAGTGATGACCTTCATGGCTTATCCGCACACGTCCGACGACGCAGGCGAAGATGCGCCGAACAACTATGCCGGCTACGGACACTTCAGCAACTTGAAGGGCTGGATTTCACAGGCCTATTACAGCTCCGAAATCGGGATGCGGTCGCTTGGCTATACCGGTGCGCCGGGCGGGGTGTTCGAAGGCTGCCGGTAACCGGGCGGGCGGAGTTACGATCCGAAGGCCGCGCGACGGTGGTCCTTCAAGATGCAGCGGTCCATGACCACAAACAGTCCGGCGGCGCGGGCTCTTTCGGCGGCCTGCTCATGCACCACGCCTTCCTGCATCCACACCGCCCGCGCGCCGATGCGAATGGCGGCTTCCACCACCTCCGGCACAAACTCCGCGCGCCGGAAGATATCCACGATGTCTACGCGCTCCGGGACACTGTCGAGATCGGCGTAACATTTTTCGCCCAGCACGGCGGTTTCGTGCGGGTTTACCGGGATGATCCTGTAACCGTTACGCTGCAGGTACTCGGCGACACCGTGGCTCGGGCGGGTGCGCCGGCTCGAAAGGCCGACGACGGCGATGGTGCGGCTGGTCTTGAGGAGTTCCGGAATGGTCATGGCGCGGCGCGCCGCGCGGCTGTTCTACGGAACCGCTCGACTTCCTCCTCCGTCAGGTAACGAAATTCGCCCGGCTTGAGGGGGCCCAGGTCGAGGAACCCGATCTTCACCCGCTTCAACTTCTCGACAAGCCGGCCGAAATGCTTGAACATCTCCCTGATTTGATTCTTGCGGCCCTCGATCAGGCGCACCTCGTACCAGGGATTCGGGGCGCGATGCGTCAGCTTGAGGCCGGCTGGCGCGGTGCGCCTTCCGCCGAGCGGCACGCCGTCGCGGAATTCCTGCTCCTGCCCGGGAGTGAGCGGTCCATTGATCTTCACCAGGTACGTCTTGGGGACGTGCGTGGACGCCGAGAGGATCGCGTTCGCCAGTTCGCCGTCGTTCGTCAACAGCAGCAGCCCCTCGCTGTGATAATCGAGGCGGCCCACCGGGTACACACGTGTTTTGACGCCGCGCAGCAGATCCATCACCGTGCTCCGGCCCTGCGGGTCCGATACCGTAGTGACCACGCCGGTGGGCTTGTACAGCGCAATTACCACCAGGCGTCGAGGACCGTGCAGAAGCTTGCCATCCACCTTGACGTGATCGCGATCGGGATCGGCTTTGCTGCCGAGTTCCGTGACCACGGCGCCGTTGACGGTCACGCGGCCTTCCAGGATGATCTGCTCGGCTTTGCGGCGGGACGCGACTCCCGCGCGCGACAGGATTTTCTGGAGCCGCTCCTCGGCCATCAGTCCTGGGCAGCCGGCGGTGTGTCCGGTTCTACGGCCATCCTCCGGATCTCCTCGAACTCCTTCAGCGTAGGCAGCTCGCTGAGGTCCTTCAGACCGAACTGGACCAGGAACTCCTTGGTGGTCTTGTAGAGGATGGGCTTGCCGATGACGTTCTTGCGTCCCGCCGCGGCGATCAGCTTCCGGTCAAGCAGGGTCTTCAGGACGCCAGCGCCCTGCACGCCGCGAATCTCCATGATCTCCGGCGCCGTCACCGGCTGCTTGTAAGCGATCACCGCGAGCGTCTCCAGCGCCGGCAGGGACAGCTTCAGGGCGGGCTTCAGTTTCCGGACGAAATTGCGGACGGTCTCGTGGTGCTCGGCCTTGGTGGTCATCTTGTACCCGCCGGCCACCTCGCGGATTGTCACGCCGTGCTCAGGCTTGTCAAACTCCGCCACCAATTCGTCGAGCATGGCCTCGACACGCTCGCGGGGCTGCCCCAAGGCCACGGCAATCTGCGCCGCCGAAAGGGGTTCCTCAGTCACATATACCACGGCTTCCAACACCGCCTTTAACTGGGAATCTTCCGCCGAAGCCAGGCTGGGCGTCTCGACGCCGGCCAGCAGGTCCTCCGCGGCGACCGATTCTGCAGCCGTCCCTTCGGGACTCCCGGCGTCCTCGCTTCCGCTTCTCTCCGTGTCACTCTCCGCCGCTAACTCCAACTCTTCCATCACTAACGATATTCCTTCTCGATCGCGCTCAGCGGCTGATCGCCCGCGAATACGGCGTCAAAAGCCGGTTGCCTGCGCAACACAATTTCTCCGAACACATCCGATTGCACCACCATCACAGCTTGCAGCTTCACGGCTTCCAGCACAGCCAGGAACAGGGCGATCATGGTTCTCACGGTGCGCTGCTCGGCGAACACGCGCATGATGTAGACGGGCTGATCCTCGCCCGCCTCCAGAAACAGCGATTTCAAACGTATCAGCATTTTCGCCACCGTGACGTCTTCCTCGGCCACCTCGTAGACCGGACGGTTCTGGGCGCGCTCCAGCAGTTCCCCGAAAGCCTTCACCAGGTCGAAAAGCGTGATCGCGAGGCCCGGATCTTCGTCCTCCGCCGTGAACTGGGCGATCTGCGGGTTGGACCAGACGTTTTCCTCGATGAGTCGCTTCTGCTGCAGCATCTCGGCGGCATTCTTGAACTTCTCGTGCTCCAGCAGCTTCTCCACCAGCTCCTGCCGCGGGTCTTCCTCCGGATTGTCTTTGGCCAGTTCCGGATCGCGCGGCAGCAGCATGCGCGACTTGATGTGGATCAGGGTGGCCGCCATGTAAACGAACTCGGCCCCCAGGTCGACATCCAGTTCGCGCGCCTTCTCCATATATTCGAGATATTGCGCGGTGATGGTGGCGATGGGGATATCCTTGATATCGATTTCCTGTTTCCGGATCAAGTCCAGCAAGAGATCCAGCGGACCATCGTAGCGTTCCAGGTGGACGTTCAGGGGAGAAGACACCGTCACTTCACGATATCACGTTGCCGGGGTGTCCACTCCCTTACGGTCGCGGCTCAGAACGGAGCCGCGCGCGTCAGCAAGTGGTTACGCCAGTTACTCCGCGTCACAGTACACTGAAGTCTGATGGACCGCATTGGACGGTACCGGATCGAGCGGGAGCTGGGGCGCGGCGCCATGGGCGTGGTGTACCTGGCGACCGACCCGGCTATCGGCCGGCAGGTGGCTATCAAGACGATTCGCCTGGGCGAGGTCAGCAACGCGGAGGAACGCGCCCGGCTGCGCGAAAGGTTGTTCCGCGAGGCGCGGTCGGCGGGCGTGCTCTCTCATCCGGGCATCGTCACTATCTACGACATGGAGGCGCAGGACGACGTGGCGTACATCGCCATGGAGTACGTCAACGGCCCTACGCTCGACCAACTCCTCTCCGGCCCGGCGATGCCGGCCGACCGCTTGTTCAGCATCCTGGGACAAGCGGCCGTGGCGCTCGATTACGCGCACCATAAGGGCATCGTGCACCGGGATATCAAGCCGGCCAACATCATGGTTACTGAGGACGGGTCGGTCAAGATCACGGACTTCGGGATCGCCAAGATCAATGCTTCTGAGCAGTTCACCGTGACCGGCGCGATTGTCGGCACGCCGCATTACATGGCGCCCGAGCAGGTGCAGGGGATGGCGGTGGATGGCCGCGCCGATCAGTTCTCGCTGGCGGTGATCGCCTACGAAATGCTTACCGGCGAGAAGCCTTTCACGGGCGACCAGTTGACCACGGTGGTTTACCGGATCGTCGCCGAAGAGCCGGCCGCGCCCCACCGGCTGAACTCCACGCTGAACCAGGCTATCAGCAACGTGCTGCGGCGGGCGCTGGCGAAGAAGCCGGATTCGCGCTACCCCAGTTGCCAGAAGTTCGTGGATGCGCTGGAGGCGGCTTGCGCGGCGGCCAAGGGTTGGCGGCCGCTGGCGCGCGGCGCGGGGCACAACCTGCCCACGGCCGTGGAGGTGCGGCGGCCGGCGAACATTCCGCCGCCGTCCCGCGCGACTGAGGAGACCAAGCCGCGCGAACGCCGCATGGGAATCGTGCCGGTGCTGCTGGCGTTTGTGGTGGTGGCCGGGCTGATCATGCTGATTGCCTGGCAAGCTGCGCCGTGGCTGATCGGCTCCGGTTCGCGGTCACCCGCCGCGGCGGAAAGCCCGCCGCCCGTTTCCGCGCCGGCGCCTGCTCCGGTTACGCCGCCCGCGCCGGCGGCTGAGGAGAAGAAGCCCAGCCCGATGCCGCCCGCGGTCCAGCCAGCAGCCGAGCAGCCGGCCGCGAGCCAGACCGCCCATGTAGAAAAGGCGGAGACCAGCGCGCCGCCTGAGCGCGGTCCTATCCCGGCACCGCCAGTCGCAGAAGCGCCTGCTCCTCCTGCCCCGCGCCCAAAAATCAGGACGGATCTGACGGCTAACCCATACCTGAAAGTTTCCGTCTCCACCGTGCCCGCCAACGCCACAGCCATGCTGGACGGCCGTCCCGACAACGCCTGTACGACTCCCTGCTCGCTGGATACCACGCCCGGGACGCACGTGGTGACCATCAGCCGCGAGGGTTACCAAACCGAGCATCGGGAGGTGACCTTGACAAATTCCTCCGTGGACCTGCCGCCGGTGGCGCTGCGCGTGCCGGGAGGCGTGCTGATGATCGCCAGCACACCGCCAGGTGCGCGCATCTTCATCAACGGGTCGCAATCAGACCAGGTCACCCCGGCAAAACTGCAACTGCGGCCCGGAAGATACAACATCGAAGTCGAGAAGGATGGGCAGCGGGCATCCAAAATGGTGGATATCGAGAACGGTGTGACTCGTTACGAGAAGGTCATCATAGGGCAGTGAATGGCCCTCACTCATAGCGCAGCACTTCCGCCGGTGCGATGCGGGTCGCGTTGCGCGCGGGGTAAATTGTCGCCAGGAAGCTGACCAGGATGGCGGCGCCGGCCACCCATATGCCGTCGGTCCAGCGCGCTTTAAACGGCACGTAGCTTAACGCGTACACCGTCTCGTCCAGGCGAATCCAACGGTAGTGCCCCGCGAAATAGCAGAGCGCGTAGCCTACCGCGAGGCCGATGGCCGTTCCCACCACGCCGATCAGCACGCCTTGCAGCATGAAGATATGGCGGATCTGCGCGCGGCGCGCGCCCATGGACATCAGCACGGCAATGTCGCGGTACTTCTCCATCACCATCATGACCAGCGTGATGAGGATGTTCAACGCCGCCACCAGTTCAATCAGCCCGATGGTGACCACGGTCACGGCGCGCTCCATTTTGAAGGCGTTGAACAACTGGCGGTTCCGCTCCATCCAGGTGATGGTGGCGTATTTGGGGCCGGCGATCTTCTGGATTTGGCGGGCCGCTTCCGGCGCGAGGTTCAGGTCGTCGAGCTTCACTTCGATCTGGTTGACCACATCCTGGAGCGACAGGGCCTGCTGCGCGGCTTCGAGCGAGGTATAGGCCCAACTATCGTCGATATCGTAGAAGCCCGACTCGAAGATGCCCACCACGCGGAAGCGGCGAATACTGGGACGCGGTCCGAAGGGCGTCAGCTCACCCTGCGGGCTGACCACCGTCACGACGCTATCCATCATCATACCCACGTCCTCCGCCAAGCGGGCGCCCAGGATGATGCCCGGTAAGCCGCCGGCGTTGGGCGCGCTGAGACGGCCGAGGGAGCCGGCCTTGAGGTGGCGCAGCGTGTCGCTGATGCGCAGTTCGTCTGCGATTTCGACGCCTTTCAGGACTCCGCCCTTGGACATGATGGGGCCGGAGAAGAAGATCGGCGAGTAGAGGGCCGGACCCGTGGCGATGACGTGCGGGACCTGGCGGATGCGGGCGACCAGCGACTCCCAGTGCTCGATGCCGTTGGTGGGCTGCTTCTCTTGCAGGTTGATGTCCGCCATGGCGCCCAATAAGTTCTGCTGCAGCGTTGCGCGAAAGCCGTTGTTGATGGCCAGCGCCACGATCAGCGCCATGACGCCGGCCGCCACTCCCACGATGGAGATGACGGTGATGATGGAGACCACCGCTTCTTTGCGGCGCGCCTTCAAATAGCGCCGCGCAACGAATAACTCAAAGGCCGAAGGCACGGCTCAGCGCCCATCCATGGCGCGCAGCCGCTCCGCCAGGCCGATGGGGCCTTCGGGGCGCAGCAGCGGGAACAGGATCACGTCGCGAATGGAGCGCGATCCGGTCAGGATCATGGTGAGCCGGTCGATGCCGATGCCTTCGCCTCCCGCGGGCGGCATGCCGTAGCTGAGGGCGCGCACGTAATCCTCGTCCATCTGGTGGGCCTCTTCGTCGCCGCGCTCGCGCATGGCAAGCTGCATATCGAAACGGCGGCGCTGCTCCTGAGGATCGTTCAGCTCGGTGTAACCGTTGGCCACCTCCATGCCGGCGATGTAGATCTCAAAGCGATCGACGAAAGCCGGGTCGCCCGGCTTGGTTTTCGAGAGCGGCGAGGTTTCCACCGGGTAATCATAAATGATGGTCGGCTGAATGAGCTGCTCTTCGACCACGCGCTCGAAGATTTCAGCCAGCGCCTCGCCCGGCGTGGCTTTGCCGGACTTGGAGAGCAGCCACTCGGGATCGCGCACCTGCTCGGGTGTGGGACGCCCGTCGCCGCGCCAGAACTCCACGATGGCGTCGCGCATGGTGAATAGCCGCAGAGAGGCGAAGTCGAGCTTCTGGCCCAGATACTCGACTTGGGTGCCTCCGGTGGCGTCGCGCGCCACCTGCGCCAGCAGCTCCTTGGAAAGTTCGATCATGCCGGTGTAGTCGGTGTAGGCCTGGTAAAACTCCAGCATGGTGAACTCGGGGTTGTGCTGCGTGGACAGGCCTTCGTTGCGGAAATTGCGGTTGATCTCGTAGACCCGCTCCAGGCCGCCCACCAGCAACCGCTTCAGGTAAAGCTCCGGCGCGATGCGAAGGTAGAGGTCCATGTCGAGCGTGTTGTGGTGGGTGATGAAGGGACGCGCCGTGGCGCCGCCGTAGAGCGGTTGCATCATGGGCGTCTCCACTTCCACGAAGCCGTGGCTCTCGAGCTGCCGCCGCAGCGAGGCGATGATGCGGGCGCGCGCCAGGAAGACACGGCGCACTTCCGGATTGGCGATCAGGTCGAGGTAGCGCTGGCGGTAGCGGGTCTCGACGTCTTCCAGGCCGTGCCATTTTTCGGGCATGGAGAGCAGCGTTTTGGCCAGGTATTCGAGATGCTCGACGTGCACGCTCAGCTCGCCCGTGCGCGTGCGGAAGAGGTAACCTTCCACGCCGATGATGTCGCCCAGGTCGATCAACTGGTAGATCGAGAAATCGCGCTCGGGCACCGCATCCTTCTTGACGTAGATCTGCAGGCGGTCGCCGGCTTGCGCCAGGTGCGCGAATCCGGCCTTGCCCATGCGGCGCAAGGTCTGGACGCGTCCGGCGATGCGGACCTGTACCGGCGGGGCAAGCTCTTCGGCGGTCTTCGACCCGTATTCGGCCAGAATGGCGGGGATCGAGTGGGTGCAATCGAAGCGCCGGCCATAGGGCCGGAAACCCAGCGCCTCGATCTCGCGGATACGGGCCAGACGCTGTTCCAATAACTCATCTTCCAGGGACAAATCGTTCTCCTCGGGGAATTCAGGTATTATAGGTCTTCAATACTGCCCTTGACCCGGTCCATCTCCATCATTATTCCAGCCTACAACGAAGAGAAACGGCTGCCGGCGGCGCTCGAGAGAGTGATCGCCTGGTTGCAGCGCGGCGGGTGGACCTTCGCGGAGATTGTGGTGGTGGACGATGGCTCGACGGACGGCACATTGCGGGTGGCCGAAAAGGCCGGCAACTTGTTTGGGTGCCTGCGCGTGGTGCGCAATCCGGGCAATCGCGGCAAGGGCTACTCGGTGCGGCACGGGATGCTCGAATGCCGCGGGGAGTGGGCGCTGTTCACCGATGCGGACCTGTCCGCGCCCATCGAAGAGCTGGACAAGCTCTGGCAAGCTGCCGAGGCACAGAGCGCGCAGGTGGTGGTAGGATCGCGCGCCATCGATCGCCGCCTGATAGGCGTGCGCCAGTCCTGGTTCCGTGAAAACGCCGGGCGGCTGTTCAACCTTGCCATGCGGCTGGTTACCGGACTCCCGTTCCACGATACGCAGTGCGGCTTCAAGCTGTTCGAGACCCGCGCCGCGCGCGAGATTTTCCGGCGCCAGTTGTTGGACGGCTTCGGTTTCGATGTCGAGGTGCTGTTCATCGGGCGGCATCTGGGCTACCGCGAGATCGAGGTGCCGGTGCGCTGGAATGACGTGCCGGGCACCAAGGTGAGCGCGTGGCGGGGCTTGGCGGCGTTTCTGGACCCGCTGCGGGTGCGGTGGAACCACATCCGCGGCCGGTACGCCTGAGCGCGTCAGTAGATGGTGCGCGGTGGCTGCGGTTGTCCGGCGGCCTTGCCCAACGGCTCCAGGTAACGCTTCGCGCCGGCGGCCATCAAGCCCATGTCGGTCGGCCCCTGGAAGAGCTGGAAGCCCTGCTCCATGAAGCGCTTTGCCATTTCCGGGGTGGCGGCGGGGCGGCCCAGAAACTTGCCGTGACGTTGCCCCGCCTCGACGATGCGCGCAATGGCCGCCTCGAGCGCAGGGTGGTCCTGGCTCCCGCGCAGGCCGAGGGAAAAGGAAAGATCGCTGGTGCCGATGAAGAGCACGTCCACGCCCGGTGTGGCGGCAATCTCCTCGATCCGCTCCACGGCGCGCTGCTCTTCGATGATGATGATCACCATCACGTTGGCGTCGGCGGAGTCGTGATAGCCGGCCTCGCCCGCCGGCCACGTAGTGCGCGCCAGCACGGGGCCCGATCCGCGCCGCCCCACGGGCGGATAGCGGCACGCCGCGGCGGCCTGGGCCGCCAGTTCCGGCGTGCTGGTGAACGGAAACATGACGCCGCTCACGCCCGCATCGAGCACGCGCTTGGCCGTCCAGAAATCGTTCACCGGCACGCGCGCGAAGGTCATGGCGGGCAGACCCCGCGTCGCCAGCACGATATTGCGCAGCGTCTCCAGGGTAATGGGCGAGTGCTCCATTTCGACCCATAAGAAGTCGTAGCCCAACACGGCGGCATGGGCGGCCACATCCGCGTTGGCGACTGTAATGGTGGCCGCCACGACCGGCAGCCCTTCGCGCAGGCGCTTTCTGACAGGGTTTTCCCAAGATGTATTCACTGCATCCGTTTGTAGCATGTCTAGTGATAGATTGAAAGGAGTATGAGAGCTTGCTGTCGGGCCGTCCTGGCCGTGTGCGCGCTGGCCATGTGTCTGTCCGCACAGGAAAAAGGCATTGAACCGGATTGGGACATTCGTCCCGTGTTGAATGGCATCGCCGGCTACGCGCAAGGCATGATCCCGGTGCTCGACCAGATCGACACCCAGGAGATGGTCCAGCACGGCGCGCCGGCCACTTATATGGCGCAGATCGACCAAAGCAAAGTGCAGGCCAAGGCTTTGAACACCGAGGCCCTGGCGCTCGCCAACTCGCCGCAAAAGCTCTCGGCCGATCTGACCACGTTCTTTCGCATGCAGGCTCTCGAAAAGACGCTCCTTTCCATCGAGGATGGCGTCCGCAAGTACTGGAATCCGGCCGTGGCCGACCTGCTGAAAAGCCGGATCGCCCAGAACAGCGCGAACAGCGACCGCTTCCAGCGCTACATTCAGGAACTGGCCGTGGAGCACGAGCAGGAGTACGCCATCATGGACCACGAAGCGCAGCGTTGCCGGGGCATGCTGGCCAGGCAGCCCAACGCCGCGCTGAAAACGGAGAAGAAGTAGATGCCGTTCCATTGCACCATCTGCGGTGAGGAATCCACGGCCATCTGCGTCTGGTGCACCAAGGATACCTGCGCCAATCATCTGTGCGAAAAATGCGGCCGTTGCAGCGACTGTTGCGAGTGCGAGGTGCCGCTCGAGGAACCCGCGCACGAAGAGGTGCAGGCCGAGGCCGCGCCGCCAGAACCCGCCGCACCGCCCGAACCCGCCGTGCCGGCCTGACTATGCGCACCACTCGGGCATGCATCCTGGCATGTTCCTGTGCGGCGTTGCTGCCGCTGTCGCTGGCCGCAGCGACCTTCAACGCGCGGGACTACGGCGCCACGGGCCGCAAGAGCGACGACGCCCGGCCGGCCATTCAGAAGGCCCTCGACGCAGCCGGCGCGGCCGGTGGCGGCACGGTCGATCTTCCGCCCGGCCAATACACCTCGGGCACGCTGCACCTGCGCAGCCATGTCCGGCTGCTGGTCGAATCCGGCGCGACCCTCTACGCCTCGCTCGATAGCAAGGTCTTCGACAGGCCCGCGCTGCTCTACGGCGATGGCGTGGACAACATCACCATCGAAGGCCGCGGCACCCTCGACGGGCAGGCCTCGTACATCTGGCGGTCCAACGGCGACTTCAACGATGCCTACATCCGCGACAACATGCTGCTCGCCAAAGCGCTGGGCAATCCGTTGATGCGCTCGTTCCCCAAGGGCTTCCCCACCGAGCGGATGTACCCGCACCTGGTGCTGCTGCTGCGTTGCAAGGACGTGCGCATCGCGGGCCTGTCGTTCGTCCGCTCGCGAAGCTGGACCATCAATCCCTATGCCTGCGAGCGGCTCACCATCGACGGCGTGTACATCCATTCCAGCTTGAAGCAAGCCGTGTGGGCCGATGGCATCGATCCCGACGGATGCAAGGACGTGCGCATCGCCAACAGCACCATCGAGACCGGTGACGACGCCATCGTGTTCTATTCCTCCAACGGCTGGGGACCAGCGCTGCCGTGCGAGAACATCACCGTCAGCAACTGCCGCCTTTCTTCGGCCTCCAGCGCCATCAAGTTCTGCGATGGCAACATGAATTGCATCCGCCACGTGGCCATCGACAACATCGTCATCACGGATTCGAACCGCGGCATCGCCTTCATGGTTTTCGACGGCGGATATGTCAGCGACGTGGTGCTCTCCAACGTGACCATTCAATGCCGCCGCCACGCGTGGTTCTGGTGGGGCGATGGCGATCCGATTCACTTCAACATCAAACGCCGCAGCGAAGTGGATGGCACGCCGCGCCCAAACGAGCCGCCGGCGGGCGCGATCCGCAACGTGCTGATCCAGAATGTGGTGGCGCATGGCGAGGGAACATCCCTGATCAACGGACACCCGGACAGTTGGCTCGATGGCGTGACGCTCGACAACATCAGGCTGTTCATTTCTCACGACCCCCGAGCGCTGTACGATAAGGCCGTCGATGCCATGCGCATTCAGTGGGCGCGCCATCTGCGGCTGCGGAATGTGGAAGTTGCCTGGGAGCAGCCCGCATCGCCGGCCTGGCGGAGCGCACTGTGGCTCGAGGACACTCAGGACGTGGATCTGGATGGCTTCCGCGGGCGGGCGGCGGCGCCCGAAGCGCCCGTGGTCGCGTTCACCGGCGTGGATGGTGCGGCCATCCGAAATTCGAGCGCCGCTCCCGGCACGCGCGTGTTTCTGCAAGTGGAAGGCGCGCGCAGCCGCGGCATTCGCCTGTTTGGCAACGACCTTACAGGCGCGCGGGTCCCCTATCGCGTGGGCGCGGGGCTGAAGCCGGACGCCGTAATCCGCGTTGTACCATAGACTCGATGCCGCGGTCTGACGCCGCATGACCCCGTCCGAAAAGATCCGGGCGATCCTCGGCTGGAACCGGCTGGTCACCGAGATGACACTCGCGGAGATCCGCCTCCAACACCCGGATGCGAGTGAGCGCAAGATCCTGCTGCGCGCCGCCGCCCGCCGCCTGGACCGCGAAACGCTGATCCGCGTCTACGGATGGGACCCGGAGAGCGCGGACGCGTGACGGATCCCGCAACTCCGCTGGTGCAACTGCTCGGGGCCCTCGACCGCGCCGGCATCGGTTGCCTACGGTTGGTTCCGTAGCGAGCGGTGTGCATGGTGTCTTTCGCGCGACCGCGGATATTGATTTGGTGGCGGACATTCACCCCGCCCGGGCAAAGATGCTGGCCCGGGAACTCGGCCCGGAGTTCGATGCGGACGCCGGCACGAATCGCCGACGCGCTCGGCACGGGGCGGCCGTTCAATATCATTCACCTTGCCAGCACCGCCAAGTTCGACATTTTCTCCTTTGCGGCAAGACCCCTATGACCAGAGTCAGTTCGAAAGGCGGAGAATCGAAGAGGTCGAGTTGGGGGGACGGAAGATCTGCGTGCCCGTGGCCACCGCCGAAGACACGCTGCTCATGAAGCCGCGTACCTGAAAGTCGCGGATCTGCTGCATGAAGCGCTCCCCTAACGCTACTTTCCGCGATAGAGCGCGGCTTTCTCCGGTTGGCCCAGCTCGTCATATAACGTGGCCAGATCTTTGTGTGCGATCTGCAGCCAGCTGATCGAGGGGCTACCCAGCCTGCTGATGATCTGGTAGCCGGCTAATTCGTGACTCTCCGCCTCGCGGTACCGCCGCTCGCGCAGCAATGTGCGGCCCAGTTTCAGTTCCGCGATGCCCAGATTCAAGTGGCCGGGCGGCAGCGTCAGGCGGTCGGTTGCAATCACCTGCCGGAACAGCCGCTCGGCCAGCGCATACTGCTTCTTCTGCAGGTAGACGGTGGCCAGGTTGGCGGTTTCGATCGCGGTTTCCGGATGCTTGTCTCCGTACACCGCGCGGTCGACATTCACGGCGCGGCGGAAGCGCGCCTCAGCGTCATCCAGGTTGCCGCGCTTGAGCGCCAGCAGTCCCAGTTCATTCAGCGCCACCGCGACCCGCTGGTGCACGGGGCCAAAGACGCGCTCCTGAATCTCCAGCGATTGTTGCAGGATGGTCTTCGCCTCGTCGTAGCGGCCCTCAAACACCAACGCCTGGCCCAGATAGTTCAGGCTGGCGCCCGTCTCGGGGTGATCGTTGCCATACCACGCGCGGTTGATCGCCAGCGCCTGCCGGTCGAGCTTCTCAGCCTCCTCGTAGTGGCCCAGGTTGGTTTGGATGGCCGCCAGGTTGAGGAGGTCGCCGGCGATCAGCGGATGCCCTGCCCCGTACAACTGCCGGTGCATCGCGAGCACGCGCCGGTTCAAGGCATCCGATGCCGGGTAATTGCCGTCGTAGAACTCGGTGCTCGCCAGTTCGAAGATAGCGGCCGCCAGGTCCGCTTGCGAGCCACCCGGCGCCGACGCGATGCTCACGGCTCGATCCAAAACCGCGATCGCCTTCTTGTACTCGCCGCGATTCTCCAGCACCCGGCCCATCGCGATCTCAGCTCTCGCCAGCGCCGGGTCGTCCGGCGCCAAAACCCGACGGCTCATGGCCAGGCCTTCGCGCGCCAGTTTCTCCGCATCGTCCAGGCGAGCCTGGTCCACTCGCAATTGCGCCAGCGCCACCAGGTTCGCCGCTACCTCCGGATGTTCGGGGCCAAATATGGCGCGGTGCCGCTCGAGCGCGAGGCTCAGCAGGGCGTCCGCGCGGCGCAGGTTGCCCAGCTTTTGATAGATGGTGCCCAGCGTCTGATAGAGCGCGGCCTGCACCTCCGGCTCGCGGTCGAGCGCGTGCGCCTCCTGTACGCCGCGATCGACCAGCGTCACGGCACGCAGCCCTTCAGCGGGGCCCGCCGTGGGATCGCCGCGATCAAACAAATCCAACATGAATTGTTGGATGCGCTGCGCTCGCACCGCCTGGGCCAGCGCCCGGTTGCGGGCCGTGGCCAGCCTTACGGTGAAGAAAACAACCAGGCCGGCGACCAGGGCACACATCGCGACCGCGGCCGACACGCTCCGGCGATGCCGCCGTACGAACTTGCCCATCCGGTAGCGCACGCTGTCCGGACGCGCCTCCAGCGGCTCGCCTTTGAGGTAATGATCGATATCCCGAATCAGCGCTTCCACCGAGCGGTATCGCCGCGCCGGCTCCTTCTGCATGGCCGTGAGGCAGAGGACGTCCAGATCCATCCACGACGTCCTGCCGGCCACGGCGGCCCGCGCAGCCAACTCCGGCACAAGCGCCGCGCGCCTGGCCACGGCGGAAGGCTTCTCCGCCTGTTGCTCGGCAATTATCCGCTCAGCCTCTCCCGGCGTGCGCTCGGAAAGATCGAAGGGCAGCCGTCCGGCCAGCAGTTCATAGAGCACCACTCCCAGCGCGTAAACGTCCGTGTGCACTCCGGTGCGCTCGCCGCGAATCTGCTCTGGAGCCGCGTAGGCGGGCGTCATCAGCCGCAGGCCGGTGCGCGTTTCATCCGCTTGCGGGCCCGCGCCGTCGAGGTGCTTGGCGATGCCGAAATCCAGGAGCCGTGCCGTGCCATCCGCCTTCACCAGGATGTTCGAGGGCTTCAGGTCGCGATGGATGATGGCCAGTCCGTGCGCGTATTGCACCGCCTCGCACACGGAGCGGAACAGCCGCAGGCGCTCTCGCACCGAAGAGCCGCGCTTCCAGCAGTACTCGGTGAGCGGCTCACCATCTACGTACTCCATGGCGAACCAGGGTGTCCCGTCGGCCAGTGTGTTCGCGTCGTAAAGGCGCGCGATGGCGGGATGATTGAGTTGCGCCAGGGTCCGCTGCTCGCTCAGGAACCTCTCGCGCCGCGCCGGGGAAAGCCACGCGTCCCGCAGAATCTTGATCGCCACGCTGCTGCCGAGGTCTTCGCGCTCGGCCCTGTAGACCACCCCCATGCCGCCTTCGCCCACCAGTTCCTGAATGCGATACGGATGGAATTCCTGAAAGCGAAACGAGGTCGGCGCTGCGGGCCCCGCCATGTGGCGCGCCGCTTCGGCCATGCCACGATCCAGCACAGAAGTGTGGCGCGAGTCCTCTTCGAGCATCGCCCGCAGTTCGGCCATCAGCGCACGGTCATCGCCGCATGCGTTCTTGAGAAAAGCGTTCTGCTGCCCGGATGGCAGATCCGCCGCTTCATGAAACAGCGCCTGAATTTGATTCCACCGCGTACTGTCCAAATCCCCCGTCATCGTTCCGCTCACTCCGCGAGTACCCGGTGCACCAGTTGCACGCCCGCCGACCCCTCACCCACCGCGGATGCCACGCGCTTCATGCTGCCCGAGCGCACGTCGCCCACCGCGAAAACGCGGGGCACGCTGGTTTCGTAGAAATATGGCTGCCGCCGCAGCGGCCAGCGCGCTGCTTCCAGGTCTGCAGGCGCAAGGTCCGCACCGGTCTTGACGAACTGCTTGGCATCCAGCGCGACGCAGTTCCGCAGCCACCGGGTATTGGGGTCCGCGCCGGTCATGGAAAACAGGTGACGGATTTCGCGCGTTTCGGTCATTCCGGTGTCGTGATTTCTCCAGGAAAGGCGCTCGAGATGTCCATTGCCTTCGAGTCCCACGACCTCGGTGCGGGTACGCAGGGTGATAGTGGGAGATTCTTCGATCCTGCGGATCAAATAGCGGGACATGCTCTCCGCGAGCCCCGCGCCTCGCACCAGCATATGAACATGCCTGGCGATTGCGGAAAGGAAGACCGCCGCTTGTCCGGCCGAGTTGCCGCCCCCCACGATGGCGATTTCCTCTGCCGCGCACAGTTGCGCCTCCAGCTGAGTCGCTCCGTAATAGACGCCGGCGCCTTCAAACCGGCCGAGGTCGCGAAGCGGCAGCTTGCGATAGGCCGCGCCGGACGCAATGATCACGGCATGCCCTTCGACCGGCTCGGCGCCGCTCAATTCGATACCGAACGGCCGCCGCTCGCATCGCAGCCCCGCGGCCACGCGGGCGATGGCAATTTGCGCGCCGAACTTCTCCGCCTGAACAAAGGCGCGGCCCGCCAGATCCTGGCCTGCAATGCCGGTAGGGAAGCCCAGGTAGTTCTCGATGCGCGAGCTGGATCCCGCCTGGCCGCCCGGCGCATGACCCTCCAGCACCAGCACGTTGAGGCCCTCCGAGGCCCCATACACAGCGGCGGCGAGGCCCGCCGGGCCGGCCCCCACTACGATCAGGTCGTAGACCCGGCCCTCGTCGATTTCGGCGTTGAAGCCCAGGGCGCGAGCCACTTCCGAATCGCTCGGGTTGCGGAGGAAGCGCTGACCGCGGCACATCAGCACGGGGATGTCTTCCGGGCGGATGCCGAAACGCTCGAGTAGATCCTGCACGGCCGCGTCCCGCTCCACGTCCAGGTAAGTGTGCGGATGGCCATTGCGGGCCAGAAACTCCTTCAGGCGCAGGGTGGCCGGCGAATGCTGCGAACCGATGAGTAACAGATCCCCCATCGCCCGCGCGATGAGCTGCGCGCGCCGGCGTAGAAACGCGCGTAGAAAGATCTCGCTGATCTCCGCATCGGTCTGCACGATGCGCCGCAAGTTCGCCTGATCGATTTCCAGCAGCTCGCTGTCGGCCGCGGCGCGCGCCTGCACCAGGCTGGGGCGGCCGGAGAGGACATCCACCTCGCCGGTAAACTCGCCGCCCTCGTGAATCGTGATGCGAACCTCTCCGTCACGCGAAGGGCTGACAATCTCCAGGCGGCCTCTGAGCACGATGAACAGGCCGCGGCGGGACGATCCCTGCTCGAAGATCACTTCACCTGCCGCGACGTTGCGCCGGACGCCGAAAGCGGCCAGCCGCGCGATTTGCGCCACGCTCAGCTTGGGGAACAACGCATCGCGGTCAAACTCGAAAGACTCGGCCATAGCGGTTGCGCGGCCTCAGAGCATTACTTGGTCCACGTAGCACCACATCCAATCCTCGCCTGGCTCCGCCGACTGCATGACCGGGTGGCCTGTGGCGTGAAAGTGCTTGGTGGCGTGTTTGTTCTTGGATGAGTCGCAGCAACCGACATGGCCGCACGACAGGCACGCGCGCAGATGGACCCATAGATCGCCGGTTTTCAGGCACTCCTCGCAGCCGGTAGCGCGTGGTTTGACCTTGCGGATATCCCGCAGGTGATTGCAGATCGGCATTTCCCCTCCCTTTGGAACTATGGTAGCGCCAGCGGCGAGCGCGAAGCGGAGGGGTGCCTGAAAGCAGCAACTTTCAGATGTGCTACCTATTTCGTCCTTTCGGTAACCGGCAGGGGGCGGAAGACAGTCTTGGCCCGTGATGCCACGCGTGCTCGCCTCAAATTGGCGAGCCGGATAGCCTCCGTGGGCGTGAATGACGGCTGACTGTCATGGCCCACTTGCAAGGTAGTGGCGGACGCTCCGTTGAATTGCAGCACCTCCGCCGCGGAATACATCGATCCACCGTCGATGAGGATCTTGAACGGACCGGACGGCAAGGGTCCCTCCACCACATCCGACAGCATCGCTCCGTATGTGCCGCCTTCCCCATAAGCGCCGCCGGCCAGCGACTGCAGGGGCGGGATCGATGGGGTTGTGCCGCTCGCGGCAAGTTTTCCCGTGCTGTCGAATACCTGAATCGTGTAGCTGGTGGCCGCGATGTCTTCGTTGTAAATCACCAGTGACACGCGTTGCGCACCGCCATCGTCTATGCCCACGGCCGACCACCCGGTGTCGAGGGCCGTGTCCCAGGCGATCGGTACGCTCAACGACCACGGCGAGGACGGCAGCGCCGAATAGAGCAACTGCGGAAGTACGTTGCCGCAAGTGGTGGCGTCGGGACAGTAGAATACGGCATACACCGTGCCGGTCGCCGTGTTGGCGTACTTAGGCGCGTCGCTCGTGGCGCCCAACAGGTCGATCTCCGCGGGCTGGTTGGCCGACAGCGCGAAGTTGACATCATCGCTGGACACGGCCATCGCGCCGGCCGCCCTGTCCAGCTTCAGGTTGTTGCCGCTCGGGTCGTAGAACGAGTAATCGGCGCCGATGGCCCCCGATGCGGGCGCGGCCACGCGGATGGCGGTCGACCAGCCGCCGCCCGCGGCCAGCCATACGAACGTGCCGCTGACGTAACAGGAATAGCCCACCGTCCCGGACGCGCCGGTGATCGGCACCGCCGATTCACCGGCCAGGCTGGAACAATCCGGAGGCGTCGTAGACCAATAGGCCGCTCCGGTGACCGGCGGTTGCGCTCCGGGAACGGCAATCGTCTGGCCGTGGAGCGCGGCGACGGCCAGAGCCATCGGCGCCAGCAATGAAAACACTTTTGTACGCATGATGTTCTTCTCCGCGATTACTGATTCTGTGCCGGCGTTCGCGCCAGCAGCGCCGCGCGATTCTGGCGCAGATCCTTGCCGGTCGGCCTGGCTGGATAAGGCTTTTCACCCATCATCCCTTTCCACAGAATGCGGTTGAAAGCGCCGCCATCCACCAGGTCGGCATCGGTGAAATTCATGCCCTTCGTCACCCGCGCCCAGTACTTCGCATCGTGGGGCGGCTTGGGCACGAGCATGCCGGCCGCCTGCGGCGGCAGCGGTAGCGACGTATTGTAGAGCAGCGCCGAAGGAGTGGCGGTGTAGCTCCACGTGCCGGGCGTCGTGTTGAAGATATCGGCCATGGGCCGCGCCAAGGCGTCGTTCAGGTTCATGAGCGGCTGGAGGCCTTTCTGCGTGTTGGTTTCCGGAATGCCGAGCACCTCCTCGATCGTGCGCAGGAAGTTCAGGGTGCTGTACCGGGTGCTGACCACCGCGCCCTGCTTCACGTAAGGGCCGATCACAAACGCGATGGTGCGGTGCGAATCCACATGATCGCCGCCATCCTGCGCGTCGTCCTCGACCACAAAGATCAGGGTGTTTCGGGCGAAAGGACTTTGGGAGATCTTCTGGACCACCAAGCCCACCGCATAATCGTTGTCGGCTATCTCCAGGTCGGGCGTATTGACGCCGTCGATCGCGCTCGAGTAGCTTCCGGTGTGATCGTGCATCAGCCGGATCAGCATCAGCGACGGCATGTCCGCAACCGTGCGCCCGGCATGGTGGTTGTTCTTGTAGCGGGCATCGAAGTCACGCGCCCACTCCTGGTACCGCCAGTAGTCGGGCAGCGCGTTATCGAAGCCGCGATAATAAGGATCGGTCACCGGGTTGAGCGCGACATTGCTTGGGAAGGCCACTTGCGTACCGGTCGCGAACGGGTTGCGCAGCACGGGAATGGTGAAATCCGCCGTGCTGTACCGCGTTGTGTCGACGAAGAATCCGTAATTCCGCACCGTGAGACCGGCGCGCATCGCCGCATTCCACAGGTAGCCGGTGTTGACCTCGTTGCCCGGTCCGTCGGGAGCATCAACGTCAGTCTGGCCGGGCAAGTCATCCGGGTCGCTGGATGTGAATGGATTGGCGGCCTGGCGCGCGGCCACATCCCCCGCCGGAGTGCCGGTTGAAACGGGAGGAATACCCACATTCACGTTGCGCATGATGCCTTCGGAATCCAGGCTCGTGCCGCGATAGGCGTAGGCCACCGGGTACTGATGTTCCACCACGTCGGGAGCTTGCCCCGCAGTGGTCCAATGCCAGCCGTCGTAGCTGACCTCCGCGGTGGCCATGAAGTTATCGAGCGTCACAAACTGTTGTGCCAGCGCGTGCAGATTCGGTGTGATCGCCTCGCCAAACTCGGTCAAAGCGGGATCGCCATTGCTGTGATTGGGCAGGTCGCCCAGAACCTGGTCGAAGGTGCGGTTCTCCTTGATGATGAAGATCACGTGCTGGATGCCCGCGCGCACGGCCGACATCACGGCAGCGTCGCTGGCGGTCTCCTGGTAGGAGAAGTTGTCGTACCCCGCCACCATTTGCGTCAGGCTTGCTAGCTGCGTGGTGGGCAGGGGAAAGCTCTGCAAACCGGCTTTGGTCAGTTGCGGATTGTAGTCGTTCGTAGGATTGCAATTCGGCGAGTTCGGAGGTCCGTAACCGCCGTAGCACCACTGCGGGTTGGCGCCGGTGGGGGACTTCTCATTCGCCACATACACATACGGAGCGCCGCTGCCGCCGGTGCTTACGACGCTCACCGAGTTGGGATACCAGCCGGTGGGAATCAAGCCCGCGACGTGATCGCCGGTCTCGGTTCCTCCCAGCGCGATCACCGAGACACAATTCAAATTGCCGTCCGTTACAAAGAGCTGGGTGCCATCCGGCGAGAGCGCCACACTGTTGGGGTTGGCTCCCTTGTACTGTTGGACCGAATCCGGCAGCAGCGGGGCCACCACAGGGATGCTTTCCTTGATCGTGTTGGTGCCGGTGTCGATCACATCCACGATGTCCGCCTGGTCTTCGGCAACATACAGAAACGCCTGGGCCGCATCCAGGGTCATTTTGTTGGGCTGGCCTTTTACAGGAATGCGGGTCGCAACCGACATCGGCGAACCGAGGTTCACCACGTCGATCTCACGGTCGCGAATGCTCGAGACATAAGCCACCGCGCTCGATCCGGTGCCCTTCACCGCCACCCAGAACGGATATTCACCGCCCGGTTTGGCGGGCTGCGGGTCAACGGCGCTCTTACCGGGGCGCAGATCGAGATCCACCGGCTTCGCCCAGTTGCCGTATCCCCCCGTGAATACCGTGATCGCGTCGTTATAATAATCCACCACCACCAGCGTCTTGCCGTCTCTCGACATCGCCAGTCCGGCCGCGCAGGGATACACGCCCACCTGGCTGTTGATCTGAATGGCGCCGCTCGGCTGTATGTTCAGCCCCATGCCCAGCCCATGGTGCATGGCCAGCGCGGGAGCCGAAGGCGATTCCTCCGCCCATTGGCCGTTCGTCAGGCTGATGGTATGGACGTTGTCGTTCTGGCCGCCGGCTACGTAAAAACGCTTCTTCGTGCCGGCCGGCGCATCCGCCGCATAGGATGCCGGATCGAAGACCATGCCGAAGTATGTATTGGGGATCTGGATGACCTGCTGGAGATTCGGCGTCTGCTTTGAAATATCGTAAATGAATACGTATTCGTTCGACTCCGCCGCGTTCCAGGGGTACGCGCCGGACGGAACGCCCAGCGTGTAGACGCGATTGTACCCGCTGGTCAAAACCACCAGCGTCTGATTATCCGGGCTCACTACCGCGGTGGCGGCTTGGCCGGCGTACCAATCCGGCCGGCTGGTCAAGCCCGGATTCATCCACACGAATTGGGAACCCGTGGGTGCGAACGGGTTGATCTGCTGGCCCGTGTTGGGAATCGCCAACGGATACTGGCTCGCGGCCGGAGGCTCACTCTGGGCTTGGGCCGGCACGCGCCAGGCGATCAGCACGGCCGCCGCATAGGCTGCACGCTTGCAAACAAATCGGTTCATAAGGTCCTTCAGTTATTCAAATCGGCATACTGGCAGTCGATCTCGTGCCCGGTCATCCGCACAAAGGTCGTCAGCGGGCAGTCGAACGTCGCATTATCGGTGCTGCAACCGGGGATGAATACGGGGATGTTGGCCGGCGGAGCGTCGAGTGTCAGCGGTGTGCGGTTGCGAAGCTGATCCATCGTCTGCGTGATATAGACCGCGCGCACAATGAACTCGCCGGTCCTCTGGGACTGGCAAAGCTCGAAGACCAGGGTGCCGCCCAGAGAGGCCACATCCGGCTGGTCACCCGCCACCAGCCAATCGAGGTGGAACAGACCGGCCAGTCCCTCAACATTGGTGTTGGCAGCCATGAGTACGACGATCTTGGCCGATGGAGATCCCACCGCGCCGCTCATGGCATTGCCGGTGGCTGCCTGCACCATCGTGCGGACGATGTGCGAGCCCAGGTTGGAGCTCTGCACGGCAGCCAGATACGGGGTCCTGTATTCGAGATCGAGCAGTTCGTCGTACACCCGGAAGATCTGGCTGATCTGGGCGGCATTCAGATTACCCCAACCCACATCCGAAAGGGGCATGCCGTCCGCGTATTCCATCATGAAGGGATCGATGGCGTAGTAAAAGTCTGCCAGGCCGCCAGGGGTGACGGGCGCCGTCGAGTTTCCCGGCGTCATGGTGATGGGAATGGTGGTGATGTCGGTCTTACCCGCGGGTGTGTCGGGTGCCGGCGTTGTGCCCACGGGATAGTTGAACAACACCGAGCGCGCAAGGGCGAATTCGGCGGCGTACGCCGTGGATATCGACTGCGCATTGCCGCCGAGGCGCCCGTTGACAGCGGCGATCGCCATGTTGTTGTCCAGCTTCGCCACGCCGGCATCGATGGGGTCGAACAGCGGATCGGGGACGGGCACGGTATTGACGGTGAGTGGCGCCGCGGGGAGCAGGCCCGCGACGAAGGCCTGGGCAGTGTCCACAATGAGCGGAGCATTATTGGCGCGGACGTAAACGAAGGCCGCATCGGAGCTGTCGTTGCCGGTCAGCAGTTTTTCCTGAGTCAGCCAAAGCCGGAAATAGGCGCCGAGAAGCGTTTCGTTCGCCGCACCGTTCGGCGTGATCACAGCTTGGTCGGAAACGGGGAACGTAGGATATTGGAGCACCGAGAAGTTGTTCAGCATCGAGTTCGCAACCACCGGGGTGCGTACGGCGTGACGGCCAAAGATAATGATTTGCTTAAGAATCGTGGAATCCGGGTGTTGAGCAGCCAGGAACGGTGCGCACAACGCAACCAGCGTGGCGCACCGGGCAAATTGGAATTTCATATCGAAAGATGTTGGTTCCTGCAGGGCGGGCAAATTCTCACATAAACCGGACCGCGATCACGCGCTACTCGTGGCGCAGCGAGAGCATGGGATCGACAGACATGGCACGGAGCCCCGGAAGGTAACTCGCCAGCGCCGCCACACCGGCCAGAAGCGCCGAGACCGCGACGAACGTCGGCGGGTCGTTGGGCTGGACGCCGTAGAGCAGGGTGGACATGAAGCGCGTGAGTCCCAATGCGCCAAGCACGCCAATGCCCAGACCCAGCAATGCAGGCATGATCCCTTGACCCACCACCAGCCAGAGCACGTCGCCCCGCTGTGCCCCGAGCGCCATGCGAATGCCGATCTCCGGCGTCCGCTGAGCCACGATGTAAGAAAGGACACCGAACAACCCGACGGCGGCCAACACGAGCGACAACACGGCAAAGGCAGCCAGCAGCGAGGCGTCGAAGCTGGTGCCGATTGTGGTCTTGCCGATGAGCTGATTCATGGTCAGAACGTCGGCAACCGCCAGCTCCGGATCAAGCTGCTGAACAATTCTCTGGATGGGCATGGCCAGGCTGGTGACCTCGCGGCCGGACCGGACGGCGAGCGTGGCATCGGTCGGGACACCACCGTAGATATTCGCGTAGAGCGGAAAGTACATGATGGGCTGGACGGGTGCGCCGGCGTAGAAACGGGTATCGCCGGCCACGCCGACAATTCTGAAGGACCGATGATTCAGCGTAAGCAAATGCTTGCCGATGGGATCTTCAGCGCCGAAATACTGCCGGGCAAACGACGAGGTGATGATCACCTCATCGGCTTTGTCCAGCCGCCGGCCGTTATCGAAGGACTGCCCTCGCAATATCGGAATGCCCAGAGCTTGGAAATATCCCGGATCGGACCACCGCACCATGGCGTACTGTCCCTTTCCCAGTGGCAATGGGGGATGCTCGGCAATCGCGAAACCACTGTCTCCGCCGTAGCCCGCGCCGGGCACGGCCCGCACGAGTCCCGCGCCTTCGACGCCGGGCAGGGAGCGGACGCGATCGAGCAGAGTGGCAAAGAAATCGATCCGTTCCACCGATTGGCTGTATTTGGCTTCCGGAAGACTGAGGCGCATGGTGAGCACATTTGTGGTGATGCAGCCCAGATTGGCGGACCGCAGTTGCCGATAGCTTTTCAGCAGTAATCCGGCGCCGATGAGCAAGACCGCGGTCAAGCCAACTTCCAACGCGAGTAGCCATTTGCGCAGCTTGACCTTGGCGATCCCGGCGCTTTGGGAGCGCGGCGACTCCTGGAGCGCGGAAAGTATCCGGCCGCCGCGCAGGCTAAGTGACGAAGTCAGGCAAGCGATGAATGCGCAGGTAAGAACAAGGCCCAGGACGAAGACCGCAACAGCGCCATCCATGTGAATGGCGTCGACGCGGCTCATATCCTGACGCGTCGTGACAAACCACCGAATGATCGCGTACGCCAGCAGCAGCCCGCTGGCGCCGCCGCCTATCGACAGCAGGAGGCTTTCCATCAGGTGCTCGCCCAGCAGACGCCAGCCGCTGCCGCCGAGGGCCGCACGAATCGCCAGTTCCCGCCGCCGGGTTGCGGAGCGCGCCACCAGCAGGCTCGCGACGTTGAGGCAGGCGATCAGGAGAAGGCAGCCCGTCGCGGCTAGGAGCACATAAAGTGGCGTGGCGATGTCTCCCACCATGTCTTCGAGCAGCGGCCGGCTGCTGGCGGCTTTGCTGATGAAGGGATCGTCGAGGTGAGCGTCGTGCAGGCGCCGCACGATCACGGAAAGCTGCGCGGTGGCCTGCGCCTTACTCACTCCGGGTGTCAGGCGCCCGATGGCTGCGAAGTCGTGAGAATCTATGGTCTGCATCTCGGAAGCGGGTTCCTCATGGTAAATCGGAGTCCACAGTTGCGCGGATTGAGAGGGGTAGGCGAACCAAGCCGGCATGATGCCAATGACCGCGTAGGGCTTTTCGTCGAGATGGATGGTCTGTTTGAGGATTGAGGGATCGCCTCCGAAGCGTCTCTGCCACAACCCCCAACTCAGGATCACGGTGGCCGTCGCCGTGGGCCGATCATCAGCGGATGTGAAATCCCGCCCCAGGGCGGGTCCTACACCCAGCGTGGAAAACAGGTTCCAGGAGACTTCGGCGGCTGGCACTTTCTCCGGAATCTGGCCGCCCGTTCCGGACAAGTTATACTCCGCCGACGGCTCCAGAATCGCGAGATCTGAAAATGTATCACTTTGCTTTTTCCACTCGGCGAACACTCCGCCGGCCACCGAGTTGAAGGGAAACTTATCGTCTGAACTGTGCTCGTATAAGCGCACCAACCGCGCCGGATCGCGGAAGGGCAGAGGTTTGAGCAACACCGACCGTACGACGGTGAACAGCGCGGTGGTGGCGCCGATGCCCAGCGCGAGCGTAAGCACGGCGGCAGTTGTGAAACCGGGGTTACCTCGGAGTTGCCGCAATCCATAGCGGAATTGCTGCCAGAGAGTCTCAAGGCCAGGCAGGCGCCACGCGTCGCGGCCCTGCTCTTCGAGGAGCAGCAGGTTGCCGAACTCGCGCCGCGCCTCGGGGCGCGCCTCTTCCGGCGTCATCCCGCCGGCTATCAGTTGCTCGATCTTTTCTTCGAGATGCTCACGGATTTCGTCGGAGAGGTCGCGGTAGACGCGGCGGCGGCGAAACACTTGCTCGAACCAGCTCATCTCTCACCCCTATGACTGTCCTGGCATCAGGACCAGCGTGATCCCATCCAGCATGCGGTTGAAGCGGGCCATTTCGCGCTCGAGATGCCTGGCGCCGGCGGACGTTAGCTGGTAGGTGCGAACGCGGCGGTTGGTGGAGGAAATGCCCCACTGCGCCTTCACCAGCCCGGCTTTAAGAAGGCGTTGCAGAGCCGGATAGAGCGAGCCCTCCTCGATTTGCAGCAGATCGTTGGAGGTGTGCTTAATCTGCTGGGCCAACGCATAGCCGTGTAGAGGCTGCCGCCTCAGTGTCTGCAGGATCATCATCTCCAGCGCGCCGGGGAAAAGGTCGCGCTGCGTCCGGTTCTTCATACCATACCCCTATTCAATCTATGCCTTAATAAAAACAGTGTCAAGGGGACCGTTCGTTCAGCGCACTGCTGATGGGTACTGTTTGGTCGGCAGTGGGACAATGTTGTTGAGCCGCAGATAAGGGGCGAGTTGGCCGTAGTGGTCGGCGATGTGCCACACGGCGCCGATTGCCACCGTAAGGTTGGTGTTGTTGCCGCAATATGGATCCTGCACCTTCACCTGCGCGCTGGTGTCTGTCATTGCTGCCAGGACCCTATTGCCGTAATCGAAAGATTCGCCCAGGTATTTCAGGATCTCTGGCTTTGTCGAAGCTTTCGCCGCACCTCCCTTTTCGCAGTGTGCAGGCGGAGTCTTGTGATCGATTTCGCTGAACAACCCGAAATTACCGCATTCCACGTCTTTGACCTGCTCGGCGAAGGTGCGCACTCCCGCGAATCCAAAACCGGAAGGAGCAAAGTTATAGAGTTTTGCGGGCATCGCTTCGGCGACAGAGAAAAGCTGGGATTCCGTCGCCGCAGTGCACGCATTGCGCTGGCCGAGACGGCCGTCTGAGGGCTGTTGGCCGCCACCACTGGCTCCGGAACCATCCCGATCGTCTGTAGCCACGTCTCCACAAGCTCGGGCCATCGCGTTATGGGAAACTCCGTGCGCCTCAGGCCAAAGGCATGCTTGCCTTCCGCGTATAAGTGCATTTCTACCGGAACGCCGGCGTTCTTCAGCGCCATATAGTAAACCAGCGAGTTATTAATTGTATCTACGGGATCATTCTCGGCTTGCAGAATAAAGGTAGGAGGCGTCTGTCTCGTAACTGGAACATACGGATTCAGCTCAAAAGCCCTCGTAGTATGTTCCAGCATGTGTCCCGGATAGAGAGCCACCGCAAAATCCGGGCGGCAGCTTTCTTTGTCCGCCGCATCTATAGCCGGGTATAAACGTTTCTGAAAATGCGTACTTATAGCTGCTACTAAGTGGCCGCCAGCCGAGAACCCCAGCACTCCAATCTTGTGCGGATCAATATGATATTCGGCGGCGTGAAACCGCACCAGCCCCATGGTCCTTTGCGCATCTTCCAAAGCCATCGGTGACTTCGGATACGCTCCTGATTCGGAATACGGTCCTTCGCCCGGCACACGATACTTCAACAACACACACGTGATTCCCTTGGACGTCAGCCAATCACAGACCTCCGTGCCTTCCAGATCGATCGCCAGAATCTCATATCCCCCGCCCGGAAATACCACGACTGCGGCGCCCGTGTTCTTTCCTTTTGGCGAATACACGGTCATCGTGGGCCGCGAGACGCTCCCTACCGCAACCCACGGCCTCCCGGCTACCAGGTGGTCCGTCACGGTCACGGCAGTCTCCGGACCCGCGACAGGTTGAGCATCAGGCGGCGTTCCCGGCCAGATCGGCGCCTGCGTGTGGCCCGGCGACGGCTCCCAGCGAGGCTTCTGGGCGAACAGACTGCTCGAGGCGAGCAGCAGGCAGAGGGTCAGGGTCAGACGTTTCATT
>Ga0335078_10001524_pt1 | contig 34896 bp, 20 predicted proteins | sample Lox_Sample_32_FD_206711 | JGI IMG/M metagenome (GOLD analysis project Ga0335078, IMG submission 206711) | Soil microbial communities from Loxahatchee National Wildlife Refuge, Florida, United States - Lox_Sample_3.2 | ecosystem: Environmental > Terrestrial > Soil > Wetlands | place: USA...
GCCGACGATCCGCAGCCCGCATTTCTGTTCGATCCGGTGCTGCTGGATGCGGCCGGGCAAGTGGTGGCGTATTGGTTTTGGGAAGCCATCGAGAAGGGCACCGATCTGTTTCCGTATCGCGTGGCAGCTTTCCATTGCTACGCGCCCGCGCCGCCAGTGGGTGCGCGCGTGGAATGCCGCGTCGTGCGGCGCTTCGAAAGCGACAAGGTGATTCATTCCGATATCGAAGTGCTGGACCGCTCCGGCAAGGTTTATTATCGCCTCGAAAATTGGGAGACGCGCCGTTTCCCGCAGCCTCCGCGATTTTTGCGGTTACGAATCGATCCGCGAGGAACGTTCATTGCGACGCCGTTGAAAGATCTGCCGGCATTGCGAGGTAAGAAGGGCGTGGCGGCCTGCCGGGTGGACGATTTATCGCAGGAATTCCTGGAATCCTCGCACGGAATTTGGCTGAAGGCGCTGGCGTATCTGGTGCTGAGCCGCCGCGAGCGCGCGTTGTGGGAAAGCATGGGCGGATCCGCCAAAGATCGATATGACTGGCTGCTAGCCCGTTGCGCCGCAAAGGATGCCGTGCGCATGCTGATGCAGGAAACGCGCGGAGTGCAGTTATGCGCGGCCGATGTGGAGATCGTCGCCGACGCCGCCGGCCACATGACAGTAGAAGGCGCATGGAAGCAGAGGTTGGGAGTGAATCCGGCAATTGCGCTCGCGCACAATGGCATCGCGGCGGCTGTGGCTGCAACGGATGCGGCAGAGTTAGCTGGCGTGGATTTGGGAGTAGAGGTGGGATAGGCGCGCTCGCCACTGCTGCCTTTGCGAGAGACTCGGGGGGGTGGGCATTGAAGTGGCCCAACTTCCCGGAAAGGAGTCCAGCTCAGATGTAGAGGATGCTATACCGCTGTGTTTCGAATGCCATGCCGCAGTCGGACATTACAACAAGAGGCACCCCAGGGGTAGAAGTTACCGCGTCGAAGAACTCAAAAAGCGCCGGGATCAATAAGTATACAAGCCAACTGGTTCCACCTGTCCAGTACGAGTTAACTCAGGAGGGCGGCTACAAGTTGCCTCACGTGGGTTTTCAAAGTCACAACGCAGGCGACACCTATCCGGTGCAAGCCCGCATCAAGATTACGTTGGCTCAAGGTGAGCATCGTCAGTTGGTCTCCTCAACATGGCCACTTTGACGTACCACAACACATCCTCACGGGGAGCGAGCGCTTACGGGCCAGGGTCGATGTCACGCTTGTAGACATCTATCGACGAGAGCACGTGCTCTTACCGATCGGTTACATCCACGGATTGAAGCCGCGGGATCAGTGGTACGCCGAGCCATCAATGGAGGAGCTCGAAATCGCGGATTCACCCGAGGCGCCGACTGGCGTGATATGCACCCCGTGATCAGCCCGCCGCTTAAACCCAAAAAGTCCCGCCAGTCAGACGATTCGGTGGGCTTCGCGAGATCATCGCCATTATGGAAGGTGCTCGAAGCGGCGGCTGGAGGTAGGTTTAGCGTACGATGGGCCGGCCGTCTCCAGCGCTACAATGAAGGTGTCCATGAAGCTGGAGATCGAGGTCAATGTCGCCGAGGATGCCGCCTATAAAGCGCAACTCGGGGAGCATTTGCGCAAGGAAGCGATCCTGGCCCTGTTCGCGGACCACAAAATTCCCGCCGGGAAGGCTGCCCACGAACTCGGCCTCACGCGCATCGCGTTCATGGAGTTGCTGAAGCAGCGCAATATCCCCTACGTCGACTACACGGCGGAAGATTGGGAATCCGACGGCAAGGCCATCGGTGAATTCGAGCGGCGGCGGAAGGCCGGGTAGGTTTGGTCGTCTCCAACACGAGCCCGCTGGTGTATCTGGCGGCGCTCGGGGATTTGGCCCTGCTTCCCGATCTGTTTTCCCGGATCGTTATCCCACGAGCCGTGTTTCAAGAGATCGCGGTGGGCGGAGCCAGCCTGCCGGTTGCCCGCGCTGTTCAGGGAGCGTTGTCGTCCTGGCTGTCCGTCACCGACATTGTGAGCACTTCCCGAGCGAAGGGGTTTCAACATGCTGGCCTACATGCGGGAGAATCCGAAGCCATCGTACTTGCCACGGAAGTGGATTCGCAGGCGCTATTGATGGACGATCGCGACGGAGTTCGGGCAGCCCAAGCAGCCGGCATCAACGTGATTCGCACGCCCGGTATTTATCGCTTGGCGAAGGACCGGCGCATGATTCCGGCCGTTCGCCCGAAGCTCGACGAACTCCGCAAGGCAGGCTTTTGGCTGCGCGAGGAGCACTACCGGAAGATCCTGGATTCCCTGGGGGAATAGAAAATTATCTACCAGACGCCTACCGCCAAAATGTGTCCTCAACGGGCGGCAGAGGCTGGTTGAAATCGTCCGGAGTGCGGAACTCCCCGGTGGCGGACCCCAGGCGCTGTCCACCACACCGGGGTCTCACCGATGGGTCTCACCGGGGACAGGCGGGCGACCGGCTTGCCCGGATCGCGCAATGATGATCTCCTCACCCGATTCGACACGTTCCAACAAACGGAAAAGGTCCATTTGCGCTTCGTCAATGGTAACCTGCATTGTCTTCATTATAGGCCCGACAAAGACTCTCGGCGGTAAGGCCCATCGGTGAAATTCGAGCGGCGGAAGGCCGGTTACCTTGCCTCCGAAACCAGGTGTCTGTTGTAGTTATGACCCAAGGTAACAGGGCTGGAGCCTGCAAAGGTCAACGAGCCGGCGTCAGCGCAAAATCAAAGACCGGCGTCTCTTCGAAACGGTCCGGCCGGCCGCGATCAATCAGCCGGTCGATTTCTTGCAGCACTCTCTCGGCGATCCAGATTTCACCGCACTTCCGACAGACCTGGGCCGGCACGTTGTGGAATATGTACAGCTTGCCGCCGCGGTGCTCCTCGTGGGTGATGGCGGTGGGGACAAGATCCCCGCCGCAGACTGCGCATGTGCCTTGGGTCGTTGGCATAGGCTCTACCTTCAGCTTAGGGCTTTCTGGTTCTGCGAGTCCACGGGTCTTCCCATTCGTTGGGATCGAGCCAATGGACCGTCACGACGTACAGGTTACCCTTCGGCCTCGTCATACGATACCGAGACATATAGCGGGCGCCCTGGCAGGACCTCGGCCACCAGCAAGCACTTCGGAAACGGCTCCGAGTCCGGCTGCTCCTCGATCATTTCGCCAGAACAGATGACATGCTTGGCCTGTTGGCGCGTGATGCCGCGTTGGCGCGCGCGTTGCAACGCATGATAGCGCCACTTGATTCTGTCGGCGATGGCTGCCGCCCGAATCTCCTCCAGGGTCAATTCACAGTGTAATGTGTAGCGCTCCATCCCGGAGCTCATAGACGATCATGTAGGAGTACGGATGCACCCGAAAGAAAAAGCACGGGGAAGTTGGTCGGATCCGAACGTCTGTGACCCAGATGCGGATTCCGCGCGAGCAGCCCGAAGGCCGTATAGAGTTTAGGCTTCGGCCCGCTCCGCCTACGCAAGGCTTGCCTCCAAACCAAGTTATGCCAAATCTGAAAACTGTCGTCGTCCGCTTCAGGCGAAAGGACGTAATCTCTCACGGCTGCCGCCGTTCCGCCAGCCAACCGGTCTTGCGTTTCTGCAAACGGCTGCGCGATACCTCACCGGGGATGCCTTCGCCGCGAGCGAGCTGGGCACGCCCTCGTTCGATTTTCTCGTGGATGGCCTGCCGGTTCTCCCGGAGCCAGAATTCCTCGGCGTCCTGCGAAATCGGCGCGTCGTGGATGACTTCGCCCGCCGTCTTGAATGCGCCGCTCAGGAGCCGTTTGTGAATCAGCTACTGGTCCTCCGGTGTAAGCTCGATAGTCATCATTCACCCCACTCTTGTCGATGCATTCTCATGGTAGCGGAGGCGATTCGTTTCACCAAACAAACCGGCCGAGTCACGCTGGCCGTGTCGCGTAGCCGCTTTGCATTGCTATGCGCCCGCGCCGCCCACTGGTTCGCGCCCCGAATGCCGCGTGGTGCGCCGCTTCGAAAGCGATAATGTGATTCATTCCGATATCGAAGTGCTGGACCGCTCCGGCAAAGTTTACTATCGCCTCGAAAATTGGGAGACGCGCCGTTTCCCGCAGCCGCCGCGATTTTTGCGGTTGCGCATCGATCCGCGCGGGGACGTTCCTCGCGACGCCGTTGAAAGACGTGCCGGCATTGCGAGGCAAGAAGGGCGTGGCAGCCTGCCGCGTGGATGATTTACCGCAGGAATTTCCGGAATGCTCGCACGGACTTTGGCTGAAAGCGCTGGCGTTATCTAACGGGACCACTTACGGAGGCGCGCGGGCCTATGGCATCGCGTTTCGGCTGTCCACGGGGCTCGCTCCGTTCGTAGACACCGCTCATTGCTTCCGGCAAGCCGGGCGACGCGGTGACAATGCTCGAAACCCGTCTGAACGGCGCTGGAGGTAGCCCGATCAGCAACGTGCCGTTTCGGGTCGTCCCCTGAGTGGCACCCGAACCTGTAGCTGGCCCCTACCCCAACTGCCGGTATTGGCTGCTATAAAACAAAAGCGGCTCGCCTTCCTGGCAATTCACATGCAGCACTTCGCCAATCAAAATATCGTGATCTCCCGCCGTCACCACATTCCGCCGGGCGCACTCGATCGATCCCAGCACGTCCGGCAACAGCGGCACGCCCGTCTCGCCAGCCTTCCACTCGACCCCCGCGAAACGGTCGTATCCGCTGCCGGCGAACCGGTCGGAAAGCGGGCGCTGCCCGGCGCTCAGAATATTGATGGCGAAGTGAAAGCTGATGTGAAAATGCTCCAAAATACGCGCGCGATGATCCACGCACACCAGCACCAACGGCGGATTCATGGACACCGAAGTAAACGAATTCGCCGTCATGCCATGCGGCGCGCCGGTACTGTCCAGCACCGTCACGATGGTGATGCCGCTGGCGAACTTTCCGCAAACCTGCCGGAAAAGCTGTTTTTCGATGGCCATTCCCGCGTGTCAGAACCGCAGGCGCGCGCTGAACTGAAAGGCGCGCGGGCCGCCGGTGCCGAAGGTGTTGGCGGTACGCAGGGTGGCCTGGCCGAAGCCCGGAGCGTTCAGCGCCCAGTTGTAATCCGTGAGGTTGGCGATATTGAAGACGTTAAAGCACTCCGCGTTGACGGTCATGGTCCAGCGTTCTTTGTACTGGAACACCTTGCTCACGCGCACATCCTGCGAATTGAAGCTGCGCGGCATTTGGAAATTCGCGGGCACCGTGCAGGGCACCACCTGGCCCGGGTTGGTCGGGCTGGGGCAGCCGATGGGGGTTCCAAAAGCGTCCGTCTTGCCGTAATAATTCGCGTTGAACTGATTGACCAGCCGGATCAGGTCGGCCTTGCTTTCGGTTACGCCGAAAGAGTTGTATTGCGCGCCGGGCAAAGGCGATCCGGTGAGCGGGCTTTCGTTGGCTGTCCGGAAAATGCCGCTGCCGGACAGGTCGATGCCTTGCAGGTAGGGCTCGAAGGGTTGCGGACTCTGGAAAGAAGTGATGCCCGACACCACGATGCCCCAGGGCAGATTGGCCACTAGCGAGCCGCTCAAGGTTTGGTGGCCGGCTTGCGGTCCTACGCTGGCGAACCAGTTGTCATTGTTCACCAGGCCGTTATAACCGATCTGGTCGGCGTAAGCGTAAGACAACGTGCCCGCCGTGCGGTGCGAGAAGGTCTTGGACAGTTTCATCAGCAGGCCTTTGTAGCTCGCCCGCGCTCCCGAGATAAACGCTTCGATGGGACCCGAGGAGCACTCCGTGTAACCCTTCTGCCCCGGCAGCAGCAGGGCTTGGCTCCCCGTGCAAGCGGGAATCACCGGCCCTGTGGCGCTGTTGAAGTCGTTCAGATCCGCGCCGGAGATCAACTGATGCATATATTGCCGGAATACGAAATCCGCGGTTAACACCAGATCCGTGCGGAGCTGCCGTTGCATGCCGATGCTGGCGTGCTCGGAGTAGGGCAGGCGGAAGTTCGACGGAATCAGGCCGAAGCCGGTCTTGAACAGGTCCACGTTTTGAATCGCGAGGCTGTTGTTATTGGGAGGGCCGGCGGCCGCCAGCACCGCGTTGGCCTGTTCGATAAATAGATTCAAATCCTGGTCCAGAGCGCCTCCGGAAAAAGGAATGGGATGCGAGCTCAAGCTGGTAGGCTGCAAGGCGGGCGGCAAAGCGGCGCAGCCCGCGAAGGCGCACACCTTGCTGAAGAACGAACTATCGCTGAGCGGCACGCGCCCGGTGCCCACCGGACCCAGGATCACGCGTTCGATCAACCGGTTATAGATATTCCAGGTGTCGTAGTAAATCGCCGAGCCGCCCCGAATGACGGTCTTGTTGTCCTTGCCGACCGTCCAGGCGAATCCCAGCATGGGGCTGAAATTGTGCGGCGAGTTGTGTTCGTAGGGAACGTCGCCCATCACCGGGTCCAGATAGGCCGGCTTGGGCAAGTCGTAATTCAGCGCATTGCTTTCAAAGGACCAGGCCAGACCGTAGTTGATGGTCAGGTTCTTGCGGAACTTCCAGGTGTCTTCGGCGTAGAGATGGAACATATTGTCGTGGTTGGCGTTGCCGGCCTGAAAGGCAGGGGGCTCGTAACCGACGGGATCGCCCACCCCGATGGTAAATTCTTTCACGGGCAGCTTCAGCAGATCGGCGACCGTATTGAAGGCGCTCGGAACGCCGATCTGATACTTGCCATAGCCCTCGGCAGAGATGATCTGATTGTATTCGGCGACGTCCTCCGGCGAATACAGTTCCATGGCCGCCGGATCGGCATAGGCATAGGTGCCCGTGCCTTTTTGATACTCCCAGTAGCCGCCGAATTTGATGGCGTGCGTGCCTTTCTGCCAGCTCACGTTATCGGCGAAAATGTGCCGCCGCACCAGGCGCGTCTGCGGCGCATTGGCGGACTGTCCCATGGCGAAGTTATTCACGCCCAGGATGGTGACCATGGGACCGTCCTCGTAGGGCGTGCAGGTTTGCCCGGGCTGGCAATAAGGCACCACCGTGCCCACCGCATTCTTATATAGCCATCCCGAACACGGGGCGGGGCACTCCGAGTAAGACGGCGGAAGATTGCTGTTGGACCAGTAGGTGTACGAATAGCGGAACTCGTTGGCGATGTTGGGAGTCACTACGGTGATCACCGAGAACACTCCCGAATCCGCCCAGTTGGTGTTGTTGTTCCAATCCGAGGGCAGATCGCCCAAGCCGGGCGGCGCGAACGAATTGTTGCCATCGTGCGAATAGCGCAGAAAAGCCGTGTTCTTGTCGTTAATGCGCCAGTCGAAGCGTTCCGTCAGCTCGTTGGCGTGATAGGGGCTGGGATTGTTGGCGCCGAATCCCTGCAGCAGCGGATCGCTGGGGAACGCGCTGATCAGAGCCGTCTGATCGATGTGTTCGAGAGCCGAGAAAAAGAACAGCTTGTCCTTCTTGATGGGTCCGCCCAGCCAGTAGCCGTATTGCTTGCGCGCGAAGTAGGGGCTGGAGGGCTCGCCCGGATCGTGCCCCAAGGTGGGAAAGGCCGACATGTTGTGATCGCGATAGAAGAAGAACAGGCTGCCATGGAAGTCGTTGCCGCCGGAGCGCGTCACCACGTTGATGGCGCCACCCGCGCCGATGCCCGTAGACAGATCGTAATTCGTGGAGGAAAGCTGAAACTCCTGCACCACTTCCTGCGAGAAGTTCTGCTGCGTGCCGCCGGTGATGGCATCCTGCACGGTGGCCCCGTCCACGGTGATGCGCACCGAATTGTTGGCCGAGCTGGATCCCAGAATGGATACGTCGAATTGCTTGTTATACTGGCCCACGTTGTTGGCCGAAACGCTCACGCCGGGTTCCAGCATGGCCAATTGCAGGAACTCGCGGCCGTTCAGCGGCAGGCTCTCGATCTGTTTTTGCGCGATCACACCGCCGATGGCCTGACTGTCGTAGTTGATGGGCGCGACTTCTTCCGCCACATTGACGGTGGTGTCCGCGCTGCCGATTTGCATCACCAGATCCACGCTCACCGTCTGGCCTACCTGCACCGTGGCGGTGACGTCCAATTCCCGGAAGCCTTCCGCCTTGGCTTGAATCGCGTAGTTGCCGGGCGCCAACGATGCGGCCGTGAAACTGCCGTCGCTGGAAGTGGTCAGCGCGCGCGTCTGGCCATTGTCCTTGTTGGTTACCGTGACGCTCACCCCGGGCATCACCAGGCCGCTGGGGTCGTGGACCGTGCCCGTAAGCGAACCGACCGGCGCCTGCGCCCGGCCCGCCACCACGCATAGGGACGCCATACTCAAGAGCCACACATAAAGCCGCAGTTTATTAGACATTCGTTCTTCCTCCATTAGCGCGCCCTGGAGATTGGCGGGCGCTGTCAGGGTTTAAGAATAGGAAAACCAGCAAACGGTGAGATTCCTCAAAAAAGAGCTAAGACCCTTAGCTGTCGTTGTTAGGCCAGTTTAGCATGCCGCATATCGCCAAGGTGCGAACCAGGACATCGCTGGGGGTACTAGCCGCAGGCCACCGGGCGCAAGTTTGGGCAGCCAGACTGCCGACAGGCGGGAACGCCTGTCCTACCTGCCGCTAGACAAACGGAAAACCGATGCGATACCGTATGAGAATGCAAGAAACGTCTACTATAGAGCCGGCCGGCGCGCTGAGCCCCCAACAGGTCCAAGAAGCCCTGCAATCCCACCATTTCGTTTTTCTGGGCGGATTGCATCGGAGCGGCACCACGTTGCTGTTCCGGATGCTGCGCGAGCATCCCGAAATCAGCGGCTTTGAGAACAACAAAGTCAAGGAAGAATGGCTCGCTCCCGAAGACGAGGGCCAATTCTTGCAGACCGTCTACCCACCGGCGGTCTTTTTCGGCGGACCCGGCAAGTTTGCCTTCTCTCCCGAAGCCCACATGACCGAGGAATCCGAGCTGCTCACGCCGGAGAACAAGATTCTGCTGCCGCAGCAGTGGTTTCCGTTCTGGGATATCACCAAGCGCTATCTGCTGGAGAAGTCCCCGCCGAATCTCATCTGGATGCGCTTCCTGCAGGCCGTCTTCCCGAACACCTCGTTCGTGGCCATTGAACGGCATCCGGTGGCCGTCTCGCTGGCGACCGAGAAGTGGAGTTCCACGGCGCTCAATTCGCTAGTGGAGCACTGGCTGGTGGCGCACGAGACGTTCGAGATCGACCGCCCGCACCTGAAGCGCATCATGGTGGTCAAATACGAACACATGGTGGCCGATCCCGCCGGATTGCTGCCGACGATCTATTCGTTCCTGGGTCTTAAGACGGCCCCGACTACTTTTGAGCCGACCACCGAGCACAACCAACGGTATTTCGCGAAATGGAACGCGCTGGCGAAGGATCCGGAGACGGCCAAGGTGATCGAGGAATGCATCGAGCGGTATGAACTGCGGGTGCAGAAGTTCGGGTATAGCTTGCGAGATTTGGAAGTCCGCTAGGTTTGGCGGAAAACCGGTGGCTGGTGGCTGGTGGCTGGCGGTTTCCGTTCGCACACACGGATTTGAACGAGCGAAACGCCGGGGTCGGCATTCCGACCACCCCTGGAGATGAAAATGGGCGAGCTGCGCTCGCGACGCCGACAGGAATCTCGGCGCGGCAGCGTCGAAAGCCCTTCCGAGAACAGACAGGCCGGGAGGCCTGTCCTACCTTGCGCCGACAGGAATGTCGGCGCGGCGGACACGATTGTTCTGCGCCACGCCGAATAGTGTTGAAAACTTCAGCAATTCGGTGTCCGGATTGGGCCGGGCCTGTGGAAATTTGTGCGGCTTTGTGCGTACGGATTTTCTACATGCGGAGGCGGAGATGATCGTTTGGAGGCACTTCGGGATTTAGTGGGCGTCTTTTTCGAGGGCTTCGGACCGTCACCGCGCGACCCCCTTCCTTGCGGAAAAGGGCCGTGCGGGGTTGTGTGTCAGTTTTGAGAGCCGCAGTCTCCGGGCAAAGCCCAGACTTGCTGTGCCGCTCCGTCTGAAACTCTGGCGGAATCGATTCCTTTGCATCCGTCCGGGCAATCTCAAGGAGTCACCCGGCGAACCTTTGCAGGCGTGACAGGCCGGGAGGCCTGTCCTACCAGGGGCTCCGGAGGCCAGCACCACCGGCAGACCGGGCTTTTTAAGGCTCGGGCCGCTGACGATGAACGCTGCGTAGCGCTTTTCCATCGGGGCTGGCGGTGGACGCAAGCCCTTTCTCGATTTCAGTGTGACACGGGAGGGCGTGGAGTCAACGGAGATTTTTTCGGCAGGCGATTGAGATTGCAGGGAAAAATAGTTTTGTAAAATGGGTGACTGCGGCAGCGGCGCGGACTGAAGGCCGCAAGCAGGCTCAAGCGTGCGCCACTATACTGGCCAATCTCCGGAGCGGGCACTTCAGTGCCCGCTCTTACGCGCACGCTTTCGCCTGCTAATCCGCCGCTAAGTGGTAGGCGGCGCGTACATGCTCTTCATCTGCCAGGCGCGATAGGATTCGGTGCCCTCCAGATCCAGCGCCGGGGTGATCGCTCCGTGGGCCGGCGGCGGATGGACTTCCAGGCTGTGGCTATAAGGGTTGTCCCCCTTGAACGCGATGCCCGCCAGGAAGAAGTAATCTCCATCCTCCAGCAGTTGCGCGCTGCCGATGGCTTCGGAAAAGTAGCCCAGATCCGCGCTCAGCACCGGCGTCACCGTCATGGCCGCTTCATCCACGGTGAGAGCCATGCCGCGGCTGTTGCAATCGATGGGCTTGCAACCTACCGAGCCCAATCCCGGGATGGGACCGGTGGAGGCATGCACTCCGGTGGCCGGAGAGACGCGCGTGTTGCCGTTGTCGAACAGAGTCATGGAACCCGCCCCGGCATTTTCGAATCCGACTTCGTGCTGGTGCGAGAACCAGGGCCAGTCGTCGTTGTAGATGTTGTTGAAGGTGAAATCGCCGCCCGGACCCATGCGCCACTCAATGTGGCCATCGCCCGCGCCGTCCTGATAGTTGATCCGCATCACCCAATCCTGATGCCGCGAGGACCAGACGATATCGCCTTTGGAAGTGCCGTTCTGGGGAGCCGGCCAGTAGTAGAGGCTGTTGGCGTGCAGCCAGTCGTGCGCCGCCGCGGCGATGTTGCCTTTGCTCAAAAGGAAAATCGGCGGGCAGCCGCCCTGCAAGGCCACGCAAGTCTCTCCCAATACGGCCGGCCGGTTGATATCCAGTTGCGTTCCGCCGCCGTCGTGCTGGAAGGTGTCGAAGTACCACACCGCCTGCCAGTTGGCATTGAGCACGATAATCATGTCTCCCACGATATCCACCGGAAGACCGCTCGTATCGCCCTGGGTTCCGGCCGGGAAAATCCTTTCGATGTCCGCGATCACCGCGCTATAGCCGTTCGGCAGGCTCTGGATGAAGTCGTGATGAAAACCGCCCAGACAGCCGAAGCCGACCGGCGCCGGACTGGCCACGGCGTTGCATGCGTGCGCGTCGGTGGCGCCCATGGCCAGCAGTTCGTGCTGCAGGATGCCCGTATTGGTTTCCTTGACGATATTGCCCGCCAGGTCGATCTGATGCAGCAATTGCGCTTGTGGCGTGGTAGGATTCCAGGCCGTGCCGTTTTCGATCGCCAGGAACGTGCCCACCAGAGGCCGCGTCAGCAGATCGCTATGCGACACATCCGTCGGATAGTAATACCACAGGATGTCCCCGGCTAAGTCGGTAGCCACATCCGGGTAATGCAGTCCGCCTCCCAACTGCGTAGGATTGATGAGAATGATCGAGTCGCTGCGGTCGGTTTCTCTGGTCAGCTTTTTAAGCGGTTTGAAGCCCGGAACGGGCACATTGCCGGGAACGGCTTCGGTGGTGAAACTGACCGTGGGGCCGTCAACCACTTTTCCGCCAGTCTGGGTCTGGGCGAACATGTCGTAAGTGGAGTTCTCATGCATGCCGGCGATCTCCACGGTCATGGTGTAAGGCGCGCGGCAGGGAATCCAGGGAGTCAGAGTCGAGTACTTACTTTTCGATTTGGTGAAACTGACCCGGAACGTGCTGCCCACCGCACAAGCGGGAGAGCTGAACAGAGCCACTAAGGGATTGGCGGTCTTCACCACTACCGGCGTGCTGCCGGTCACCAGCGGATCGACCTTGTAGGTCACGGTCGTCTGGGCGGATTCTCCGGTTTCGAAATCCTTGGCGATCACTTGAATCTGGTAGGTGCCTTCCACCCCGGTGGGAGCCCACACATAGGGCTGCGAGGTCCAGGTACCGGAACCCAGAGTACCGACATTGAAATCGCGGGCCATAGCCAGGACTCCTCCCGGATGTGCCAGGTTGAATTGGAAGGTCAAGGGGCCAGCGCCGGTATCGGTTGCCTTGGCGGTCCAGGTGACCGGCGTACCCACCAACTGGGGCGCCGCCAGCGACGGCGTCATGGAAGAAATAGTGACTGTGGCAAAGACCGGGGCGCATGCCAGCGCAAGTAATCCGGTTACACATAACAAGCGGTTCTGTGGTGTTTTCATGGTCTCCTTCGAACGATTCGGCTGGTAGCTAACTGACGGTAGTATAGGGCCTGTGCCAAACTCATGTCAAGAGACCTTTTGGTTTCAAGACGATGACAGGGTACTACGGCCTTGTGGAGCGGCTTTAGCGCGCGTCACGCTAGATAGTCGGCGGGGCGTACAAACTGGGCATCTGCCAGCCCCGGTAAACCTCCGGCGTACGGATGTTGTAAGCTTGCGTTCCGGTAATGTCCCCGGCGGCGGGCGGCGTGATCTCGATGTCAAAGGCCACGATATCGTTGGCCCCCAGCGCCACGATCGTGGGCACGAAGAAATAATTGCCGTCGGACAGCAACTGCGCGCTGCCCATGGCGGGCGATAAAACACCCAGGTCCTGCATGACCAGGGGCGTAACCTGCATGGTGCTTTCATCTACGGTCAGAACCATGCCGCGGCTCTTGCAATCGATGGGACCGCAATCCGATCCCAAACCGGGTATGGGACCGCTGGAGGCATGCGATCCGGTGGGCGGAGAGAGGCGCGTGTTCCCATTGTCGAACAGCGTCATGGGTCCGGTGCCGCCATTTTCCATGCCCACTTCGTGCTGGTGCGAGAACCAGGGCCAGATATCGCCGCTGACGTTGTTGAAGGTGAAATCGCCGCCCGGCCCCATCCGCCACATAATATCTCCGGTGCCCTTGGTATCCTGATAGTTCACCCGCATGATCCAGTCCTGATGCCGCGAGGACCAGATCAGATCGCCTTTGGAAGTGCCGTTCTGCGGCGCGGGCCAATAATAGATGGCGTTGGCGTGCAGCCAGTCCTTGCATTTCGGCGCGATTCCGGTGCCCAGCAAAAATACCGGCGGACAGCCGCCCTGCCCGTTGATGCAGACTTCGCCCAGCACGGCCGGCCGGTTGTAATCCAGTTGCGTGCCGCCGCCGGCGTGTTCGAAGGTGTCGAAATACCAGGCCACTTGCCAGTTGTTATCCAGCACGATAATCATATCGCCCATGATGTCCACCGGCAGGCCGCTGGTGTCGCCCTGGGTTCCGGCGGGGAAGATCTTCTCGATATCCGCCAGCACCGCACTGTAGCCATTGGGAAGGGTCTGAATGAAATCGTGGTGGAACGATCCCAGGCAAGCCGTGCCGACCGCCGCGGGCGCCGTAATCCCGGTGCAGGGGCCGCCGTCGGTAACGCCCATTTTCACCAATTGTTCCTGGATAATGCCGGTGTTGGTTTCCTTTACGATATTGCCCGCCAGGTCGACCTGCCGCAGAACCTGCGCGGCGATCTCCTTGGGGTTCCAGTTCGGGCCGTCCTCGATGGAAAGGAACGTGCCGTCCGCCAGCGGCCGCGTCAGCAGGTTCGCGTGCGTGCCGGAAATGGTGTAGTAATACCAGATAATATTGCCGGACAAATCCGTCGCCACGTCCGGATAATGCACGCCGCCTCCCAGCCGCGTGATGCTGTGCAGCAGCACCGAGTCGGTGGTGTCGGCGTCCGCGCCGGGCTGCACTTTCACCAAAAACTGCTTTCCCTTCCTGGTCGGAAACGGAATCGTGGCGGGCAGGGACCCGGTCTTAAACAGGACGGCCGGTCCGTTGGTTACCTTGTGGCCCGTCTTGGTTTGCGAAACCATGTCGTAGGTGGCGCCGGGATACATGCCCGCAATCTCGAAGTTCATGGAGCCCGGAGGTTTGCACGGCGCCCAATTGGTTTGGGTCGCCGGTGTCGCCTTGGAGTGCTGCTGGAACACCACCCGCATGGTGCTGCCCGCGGCGCAGGAGGGCGCGCTGAACAACGCCACCAGCGGATTGGCGGTGGCCACCGCCACCGGCTTGCCGGCGGTCACCAGCGAAGTGGCTTGAAACTCAGCCGTGGCCGTGGCGGATTCCCCGGTCTTGAAATCCATGGCTACCACTTGAATCTGGTACATGCCGTCGGTGAAGGTGGGCACCCACACGAACTGCTGGGAAGTATAGGTTCCCGACGAGTACGTGCCTACGTTGAAGTCCTTGACCATCGCCAGAGAGCCGCGTGGCGGCGCCACCTTGAACTGGAACGTCACGGTCCCGGCGCCGCTATTGGTGGCCGTCGCCGTCCAGGAAATGGATGTGCCGACCGGCTGCGGCGACGGCAGCGTGGGCGTCAGGGATTCGATAGTTACCGTGGCATAAGCCGGAGCGCACGCCACAGCCAGCGCCGCCATTAAAAACAATCTATGATTTTTCCGCATTTTCCTAACCTTTCCCAAGTGGCGCACGCTTTAGCGTGCCGGCGCGGACTTCAGTCCGCGCGCGCTCCCCCCTACGTAATCGGAGGCTCATACAAACTGGGCAGCAGCCAGTCCCGATACACTTCCGAACCGCTCATATTGAGCACCTGATTGCCGGCGCCGCTGGCCGGCGTGGGCGTCACCTCAAGGTCGTAACTGTCGACGCCACCGGCCGCCACCACGATGGCCGCCACAAAAAAGTAATTCCCATCGTCCAGCAATTGGGCGCTCCCCATGGCCTCGGAATACTGCCCCAGGTCGACGGCCGCCAGCGGCGTCACCTGCATGCTGGTTTCGTCGAAGTTCAAAGCCATGCCGCGGCTGTTGCAATCGAAGGGGCCGCAGTCCGTGGCGCCCAGCCCGGGCAGCCCGCCGGTCGAGCTGTTCGGTCCGCTGGGCGGCGAAACCCGCGTATTGCCGTTATCCAGAAGCGTCATCACGCCGTTGTTTTCGATGCCGACTTCATGCTGATGCGAAAACCACGGCCACGGGTCGGCGAAAACGTTGTTCATGTTGAAATCGCCTTCCGGCCCCATGCGCCACAGGATTTTTCCAGTGCCTTTGGTGTCATTATAGTCGACCTTCACGACCCAGTCCTGGTGCCGCGAAGACCAGATAATGTCCTTGGTCTGCGGCCAATAGTAGAGCGCGTTGGCGTGCAGCCAATCGTGCGCGTAAGGCGCGATGCCCGCGCTCAACAGGAAGATCGGGGGGCAGCCCATTTGGCCGCTCACGCAGGTCTCGCCCAGCACCGCCGGGCGTTGGAGGTCCAGTTCCGGCGGACCGCCAGCGTGTTCGAACGTGTCGAAATACCACTTCACCTGCCAATTGGCGTCCAGCACGATAATCATGTCGCCCATGATGTCCACCGGAAGCCCGCTGGTGTCGCCCTGCGTCCCCGGCGGGAAGATCTTTTCGATTTCCGCGAACACCGCGCTATACCCGTTCGGCAAGCTCCGGATCATGTCGTGATGAAAAGCGCCCAGGCAGGCCGAGCCGATCGGCGCAGGGCTGGGAATGGTGTTGCACGGATCGGTATCGACCGCCCCCAGCGCCAGCAGTTCCTGCTGAATGACGCCGGTATTGGTCTCGTGAACGATGTGGCCGGCCAGATCCACTTGGCGCAGCATTTGGGACTCTTCGGAAAGCGGATTCCAGGCCGGTCCGCTTTCGATCGCCAGGAAGGTGCCATCCGCCAGCGGACGCGTAATAATATTGCTCGACGCGACATCCGAGGGGTAGTAAAACCACATGATATTGCCGGCCAGATCCGTGGCTACGTCGGGATAATGCTCGCCGACTCCCAGGCGCGTCGCGCCGTGCAGGATCATGACGTCGTTGGGATCGGCGCCGGCGGCGGAGGTGACCTTAAAAGTGGGAAAGCTGGCCCTGGCGGGCAGCGCGCCGGTGGTGTACGTCACCACCGGACCGTCCATCACGTGCTTGCCCGTCTTGGTTTCGGAAAACATCCGGTATGCGGTGCTGGGATACATCCCGGCAATCTCGAAGGTCATGGTGGCGGCCGGATGGCACTGCATCCAGAACGTGTCGGTGCCCGGGAACTTGTAGGCAGTCTGTTGAAAGTGGACCCGCATGGAACTATGGGCGGGGCACGCCGGCGCGCTGAATAAGGCCACCAGGGGATTCTGCGTCCCCACCACCACGGGCGTGGCGCCGGTGACCAGCGGATCGACTTTATAATTCAACGTGCGGGAGCTCGACTCGCCGGTCGCGAAATCCTTCGCCACTACCTGGATCCTGTAAGTCCCCTCGATCCCGGTCGGCGTCCAGACAAACGGGAGCGAAACCCAATCGCCGGAAGCCGGCTTGCCCACGTTGAAATCTTTCACCATCGCCACGGGGCCGTGGGGCGGCCCCACGCTGAATTGAAACGTCAGCGGCCCAGCGGCGCTATCGTTGGCTCTGGCGCTCCAGGCGATGCTCGTGCCAATAGTCTGCGGCGCGGCCTGCGACGGCTTCAGAAAGCGGATCTTAATCGCGGCCTGCGCGGGAACCGCAAGCCACGGTAGCAGCGCGAGCGGAACGAGCCAGATAGTCTTCGGCGTTTTCATGAGTTTTGGTGTGGATCCCGCGCCCGTTACGATATCGGCGGAGCGTACATGCTGGGGAATTGCCAGCCCCGGTAACCCTCGGTAGCTTCCTGATTCAGAACCTGCGTGCCGTTAACGGTCCCGGCCGTGGGATACAGCTCGATCGCATAGCTGACCGTTTTGTTCAGGGTCTTGACCACGAAAGGCGCTGCGAAAAAGAAGTTGCCGTCTTCCAGCATTTGAGCCGAACCCATGGCGTTCGAGAAAACCCCCAGATCCTGGCTGATGACGGGCGTCACCTGCATGTGGGTTTCATCCAAGTCCAGCGCCATGCCGCGGCTGTGGCCGGAGCCCGTTCCGAGGATGCAGCCGGTCGAGCTGTGCGATCCGCTGGCCGGAGAAACCCGCGTGTTTCCATTATCGAACAGCGACAGAGGACCAGCGCCATTATTCTCCATGGCGACTTCATGCTGGTGCGAATTCCAAGGCCAGGGATCGTTATTGGTATTGTTGAACGTAAAATCGCCGCAGGGTCCCAGGCGCCACATAATATCTCCCGTGCCCTTGGTGTCCTGATAGTTCACACGCATCACCCAGTCCTGGTGCCGCGAGGACCAGATGATATCGCCCGCGGAAGTGCCGTTCTGCGGCGCGGGCCAATAATACACGCTGTTGGCGTGCAGCCAGTCGTGCGCCTGCTTGGCGACGCCGGGGCCTAACAGGTAAACCGGCGGGCAGCCGCCTTGCTTCGCCACGCAGGTTTCCCCCAGCACGGCCGGCCGTTGGATGTCCAGTTGCGGCGGGCCCATGGCATGCTCGAAGGCGTCGAAGTACCAGATCGCCTGCCAGTTCTCGTCCAGGACGATGATCACATCTCCGATGATGTCCACGGGCAATCCGCTGGTGTCGCCTTGCGTGCCGGGCGGGTAAATCTTCTCGATATCCGCCAGCAGCGCGGTATAGCCGTTGGGAAAGCTTTGCGTGACCTCATGATGCAACCCTCCCAGGCACGCCGATCCTACCACCGGGGCGGTAATCGCGGAGCAGGGTCCCGCGTTCTTGTCTCCCAAAGCCATCAGTTGCCGTTGCAGAATGCCGGTGTTGGTTTCGTGCAACACATTGCCGGCCAGGTCGATCTGCCGCGCGATCTGATTGGCCTGCACATTCACGTCCCATCCCGCCCCGCTTTGGATCGCCAGGAAACCGCCGCCCTGCACCGGCCGCGTCAGCAAGCCGCCGGCTCCCGGCTGCACGTAATACCAGAGAAACTTGCCATTCAAATCCGTCACCACCTGCGGATACTGCGTCACGTGTCCCAGGGCGATCAGGCCATGCAGGACCATCCAGTCGTTGGTATCCGTGTTGGCGCCGGCCTTCACGTGCATCTGGATCGAAGGGAACGTGATTTCGGAAGGCAGCGCGCCGGTAGTAAAGCTTACCGGCGGCCCGTTCACCATGCTCCCGGCCGTATCGGTCTGCGAAAACATGTTGTACGCGGTGCTTGCATACATGCCGGCGATCTCGAAATTCATGGTGGCCGGGGGATGGCACTTCACCCAGTTGGTGGTGACGGCCGGAACTTCCCCCGACGCCGGCTGAAAGGAAACCCGCATGCTGCTGCCCGCCGGACAGGAAGGCGCGCCGAACAACGCCACCAGCGGATTCGCGGTGGCCACCACCACCGGCGTGCTGCCGGTCGCCAGCGGCGTCACCCGGAACGCCACGGTTCGCGAGTCGGAGGCGCCGGTGGTGAAATCTTGCGCGGTGATTTGCAACTGATAGACACCCTCGATGGTGGTGGGAGCCCAGATGAGGTTGCGGGCCGTCCACACCGAGCCTTTGTGCGTTCCCGCGTTGTAATTTCTCACGACCGCCAGCTTTCCCCGCGGGGGCGCCACACTGAACTGGAAGGTCACCTGGCTGGTATCGGTGTCCGTGGCTTTGGCCGTCCAGGTGATGGATGTTCCGATGGCCTGCGGCGAGGCCGCCGACGGTTTGAACTCCACGATCTTGACCGTGGCGCGCGCCGGAGCGCACAGCGCTCCCAGCAGTGCGGTCAGCGATAACAAGGCGTACTTGGGCGTAATCATGGGTGTTTTGTCCGGACGCTCCCCGGTGGCGGCCGCTGCTTGGAACTTCGATCTAGACCGCCGGGAGCATTAGTAAGAACGGTACACCGCGCGGAGAACCACTGTCAAGCTAACCGCGCGAGAACCCTTACTAGTAGTTCGCGTATCCGCGCGCCGCCCGGTAACCTTCTCATTCTACTGAGCGCAAGCGCCTTGAGTAAAGCGGTTAGGTAATGGGTGGGGTGTACATATCCGGCATCTGCCAAGCGCGGTATAATTCCGTGCCCTGGATATTCAAAACTTTAGTACCAGTATCGGTTCCCGCCTTGGGATCGTATTCCATCGCGTAGCTGTCAATCTTGTTGGTTCCCACCGCCACGATCGCCGGGAGGAAAAAGTAATTGCCGTCGTTCAACAACTGGGCGCTGCCCATGGCCGTGGAGAAGTACGTGAGGTTCTGGCTGAGTACGGGATTTACGGTCATGGTGCTTTCGTCGAAAGTCACCGCCATGCCGCGGCTGTTGCAATCGTTGGGCTTGCAGGCGCTGCCCAATCCCAGCAGACAGCCGGAAGACATATGCGCCCCGGTGGGCGGCGAAACCCGCGTGTTGCCGTTGTCGAATATGGTCATGGGCCCAGCCCCGCCGTTTTCTATCCCCACTTCGTGCTGGTGCGAGTTCCAGGGCCAGAGATCGTTGTAGATATTATTGAACGTAAAATCGCCGCACGGCCCCATCCGCCACAAGATGTCTCCATTGCCCGTGGCGTCCTGATAGTTGATCCGCAGGATCCAGTCCTGATGCCGCGACGACCAGACGATATCGCCTAGGGAAGTGCCGTTCTGCGGCGCAGGGTAGTAGTAGATGCTGTTCGAGTGCAGCCAGTCGGTGGCATGCGGCGCGATGCCCGTGCCTAACAGGGATATCCGCGGACACCCCCCTTGCCCTTTCACGCAAGTCTCTCCCAACACCGCCCGCCGGCCGATATCCAGTTGGGTTCCGCCGCCGGCGTGCGCGAAGCTGTCGAAGTACCAGACCACCTGCCAGTTCCGATCCAGCACCACGATCAGGTCTCCCAAAACGTCCACCGGAAGGCCGCTGGTGTCGCCCTGCGTTCCGGCCGGAAAAATCTTCTCCACGTCCATGAACACGGCGGTATAGCCGTTGTTCAGAGTTTGTATGGCGTCGTGATGGAACGATCCCAGGCAGGCCGAGCCAACCGCCGCCGGTTTGTGAATGGCGATGCAAGGACCGGTGTCGGTGGCGCCCATCTCAGTCAGTTGATGCCCGACAATCCCGGTATTGGTTTCGCGCACGATGTTGCCCGCCAGATCCAACTGCCGGAGCATCAGAATGCCCGAAACCTTGGGGGTCCAGGCGAAATCGTACTCCAGCGAAAGTATGCCGCCGTTCGCCAGGGGCCGCGTCAGCAGATTCACATGGTTGACGGAGTCGGGATAGTAATACCACACGATGTTGCCCGCCAGATCGGTCGCTACATCCGGGTAATCCACGCCGTGGCCCAGCCGCGTCACGCTGTGCAGCACCAATGCGTCGGCCGTATCCGTGTTCTCTCCCGGCGCAGTCAGCACGTTGAACGTGGGAAAGGGAACCCCGGCAGGCAGCGCCCCCGTCGTGAAACTCAGCGCCGGCCCGTCCACTGTGCTGCCGCCCGTCATGGTTTGCGCGAACATTCGATACGCGGTGCCGGGATACATGCCGGCGATTTCAAACGTCGTGGTGTGCGCCGGATCGCAAGCCACCCAATTCGTGGCGTTCGCCGGATGGGCCAGGGAGGTTTCCTGGAAGGAAACCCGGATCGTGCTGCCGGCCGCGCAAGCCGGCGCGCTGAACAACGCCACCAGCGGATTGGCGGTCGCCGCCACCGCCGGCATTCCGCCGGCCGCCAGCGGGTTCACCCTAAAGACAACCGTTTTCGAGGCGTTTTGGCCGGTCTTGAAATCCTTGACCGTCAACTGAATTCGATAAGCGCCTTCCGGGCCGGTGGGGGTCCACACAAATGGCTTGATAGGCGTCCACACGCCGGAGTTCTCCAAGCCCAGGTTGAAGTCTTTCATCATAGCCAGTGCGCCGCCCGGAGGGGCCACCTGGAACCGGAACATCAGCGAACTCTTGGCGCTGTTGGTGGCCGTGACGGTCCAGTCGATGGATGTGCCGATTACCTGCGGGGACTTCTGCATGGGCGTAAATGCCGTGATCGCGACTGCGGCGTGGGCCGGAGCGCACAGAATTCCGTATAATCCGCCAAGCAGCGCGCTGGCCGGCAACCAGGCGCGTAGGAGCTTCTTCATGATTTCCCCCCTGACCTTCAGAATGCACGATACCGGATGTGGGGCAGGTTGTCAACCTGCGGGCCGATTGTGAATCGGCGCTGGATATGTTTCGCGCGTCCGGGGCCGGGTGGGGGAAGGGATTAGTGGTCTCGCGCTGCCGGATGCGCTGCGCGCGCCCTTGCGGGGGCTGAAGAAGTTCCCGCCGATCTGTGCGCGGAATCCGTGGCTATTCTTGGAAGACTGGTTGGACAGAAGGAGTCTGCGTTTTGCACCGATGGGAATGCCGGCGCGGCAGCGTCGAAAGCCTCACAAAGGACAGGCGAAAAAGCGCGGGCACTGAAGTGCCCGCCAGCACGCTGAAGCGTGCGCCACACGGCCACGCGGGCTTTCATCCATTTGGGTGGGCGCTACCGCCCATAGAGACAGGCAGGATTGCCCGCGCCACGCGCTACGGTGCGGCGATCGCTTGCATGGGCGCGGTCGACAACACGTTATTCGAGGCGTCGCGATACACCACCCGGTAATACAGCACGCGCTGCGGGATCGCCGGGAGGGCGATGGTGCAACCGGTGGAACAGGCCAGCCCGGCAGGATTTTCGCTCGCGAAGAAAAATGGCGTCGTACCAATGGTGCTGGCATTCGCAAGGCAGACGTCATTCCGGGTCGTACAATTCAGCGTGGCGGGAGCGCCATCTTCCCGGTATCCAAACTGCACGATGGCGTTGTCGATTTCGGCGCCAGCCGGCGGGACAACGGAAACCGTCAACGGAATGAACTTCGAGCGGTCCACCGAATCGGTTTGCCACGCGGGCATTTTGCCCATCCAGAGATCGTGGCCGTTCAGGTTTAACCAATCCGCCAGGAACAGAATCCAGGAGTTGTCCGGCAGCAAGCGGGCATTGGCGAAGCCGCTGGTCATGCGGACGCGGCCGATGGCGGACGACAGGCTGCGCGTCTGAATCGAGGCAGCGTCGTTTACGCCCAGGCGGAACTGCATGGCCCTCTGCGCGGTCGAGGCGGCATTGAAGACGCAGATGTCGTTGCCCATGCCTAGGGTGGCGCCTCCGTGGATACCGTTGCCGCTACACGAGGGAACCACCACGTTGGGGCAATTCACATACACCTGTCCGGGCACGCTTCCGGAGTAACACTCGCCATTTACCCGCACCACGCAGTATTTGTAGGAATTTGCGGAAGTGCCGTCGATCAGCGATCCAGGTCCGCCGATGTCCACCAGCGGATGCGCGCCGCAAGAGGCGGCCGTGCTCACTAACTTCCGGTTCAACTGCGAAACCAGGCCGTTGGAAGAGGTATTGGTGAACGTGTCGGGGTCCTTTACGCCGCCCCATGTGGATAAATAAAGCTGGCCGGTTAGGGCGGTGAACGGCGGCGCCTGGCTGCCGCCAAGTTGCGGCCGCACATCGAACGCCGATAGCATTTCGTTAGTGGAGGCCATTGCGCCGGGAGGGTTGGGATGCTGCTGCGTATCGTTGGGCAGCGCGATTCCAAAGCACCCGCCGCCGAAAGTCGGATTGGCATCTACGAAGGTCTTGGGCGCCGTCGCTAAAGCCGGATAATTGCCCAAGCGCGTCTGATAGGCCGAGAAAAACGGATTCGTACACGTCATGCTGCCGGTGCTGTACGCTTCCGCCGCGCTGCCGGCGTGCGCATAGCCGTGGCCGCCGGTGGCCTCCGTGTCCACCAGGGGATTCTGGCCATGCGGATCGGTGGAAGGGATCCACTTTACCTGACTCACCGAACCGGCAATGAAATATACGGTGGTCTGGGACGTGCCCGGAATGGCAACGGGCTTGGTTCCGCGCTGCCAGACCCATAGCCCCTGCGTGCCGCCGTAATTTTTGGCGGCCAGGGTCATGACTTCGCCGCTGGCGCTGCCGAACGCGGCTGTATCTCCGGGCAGCGCAGGGCCGAGCTCTCCAGGCGTGCCGGCGAAGGGCGCGGTAGGATTCTGCAGATACGGCTCGTAGGAGCCTTCATAAAGATTCATCTGCACCAGCGAGCAACTCTTTCCGGCAGTTCCGCCATAAGTTCCGCAATCCACGCCGCTACCCGGAATCGCCGCGTTGGTGGTGTTCATCATCTGCTCATACGGATTCGCCGAAAAGCCGAAATAGGGCGACTCGCCGCTATCCTGAATCGAGTGCGTGCCGCGCCAGCGCAAAACGGGTCCGCTGTAAGAATTCGTCGCGCCGAGGATATGCGCGCCCTGCGGCGTGCCTGCGTCCGCCGGAACTCCGTCCCCTGGGTCGATGGCGATGAACCATCCCGGAGTGTCTTGCCCTTGGGACATGCAGGTGGTTAGCACCATGCCTTGCTGCACCACTACGCCGCTGGGCCCGGGACAATTGGGAAACTGGGCCGGCACGAATGTGGGATCGAACACGGCCATCTGATCGGTAATGCTTTGTCCCAGCGAACTCGGCGTAATATCGGTGAAGACTAATTGCCCGCCGCCATAAGTCACCGAGTAATTACCGGTGGCAGTCACGGTGAGGCCGCCGATCTGCGCGCCGCCCGGTAGCTGCCCCTGCCTGGGCTCGGCGGGCGGCGATACTCCCCCGCTGTACTGCGCCATGATCAGGACAGCTTTGCCGTTGGTGTCCATCATCACGCAATACCATGTGGGGATGGATTGCGTCTGATCCCACGCGGCTACCGGGTTCGGACAGGGACCGGTTCCGGTCCACTGATCCGTGCCAGTGCTCTTGGCCGGAATTTGCGGCGTGCCGAACCAGCTTGTCGCGCCGGTAGCCGGATTGACCCAGAAAAGGCCGCCGATGTTGCAGAAAAAGCCGCCGCTCACCATGGTGTTAAGGCAGGCGATATATTCGCCGTCGGCAGTCTCGCTGCCCGCGCCCGCATTCACCGCCTGCAGTGAGGCCGCCTGTATATACGCTGTACTAAGGCTATCCGCAGCGTGCCGCCGGATCATCACCACGGATTGGTGCGTGCAAAAGTAGTAAGTGCCGGCCGCGGGAGTTCCGGAGACGGTCATGTGATTTCCATCGACCAAGCTGAGCAGGGGATATTCCGTAGCATTCGGACTGTTTAGATACGACGAGAAATTGCAGGCGTCGGACTGGGTGGTGGGGGCCAGCCAAATGGTCGAATTGCCGCCGGTAAACCAGTAAGTGGAGAACGGATCGCCGCTCACCCAGGTCAACGTGTTTCCGGCGGCGGTGACGGTGCCCTGGTGCGCTTGAAATTCGGGCCGGTTGATGCGCGGGCTGGAATCCATCAGCCAGGGAATGATTCCGAACTGCGTGGGATCGGCCTGCCCGACTTTCTGCACGGTTCCAGGGCTGCTCTGCGGAAGGGTCATGGTCAGGATGGCGGTCGCGCAACTGGCGCCCGCGTTCAGGCTCAGACACACATCGATCTGCTGCATGGCGGGATTACTGGAAGTGACATAGCCGGTCAGAGTCACCTGCGCTTGATTGAACACGTCGCCGGAGTCGTAACTGGCGCCGCCCCACATGCCTAAGTACGTCGATTGATTCATGTCGACCGGAAGTATCAGCCAGGCCGTGCTGTCGCCCACCGAGGCATAGTTGCCGGGATTAGGATTGCCGCCCCAGCCTTGCGCCGCGATGGCGTAACAGGGATTCATCCATGGCCCCGCCGTGTCGCAAGGTGGCTGTCCCACGTTGTGCGCGGAGATAATCGGATTGGTCGGCGGATACGGCCAAACGCGCGTCACGTCTCCGCGGGTGCTGACTTCCTGCAGATACATGCCGGTCAAAGGATCGATAAACGACCAAAGCGACTGCGTGCCCAGCGCTTCCGGATAAGGCTGATCGCCCGGATTGGAGGGATCGTAAAACCAGGGATCGGGATACGTGTTGCCCGGATACAGCGTAGCGGTTTGAAACGGAATGGCGGCCGTGCCCGAATCGCAGGTCACCTGGAATGTGTGTACGGTGTTGAGTTGCAGGGCGCGGGAATAATGCCGGATGCCGGCATACTGGCCGGCCGTGGCTAACTCCGACGAGCGCTTACCGATCACCACGATGCGGTAGACCCCGCTCGACAGGCTGCCCGGCCGATTGTCTTGATTCGCGCCGGTAAAAATCGCAGGGTCTACGTCTTGCACCAACGTGCCGATGGTGTTGCCTTGGCTGACCTGAAAGGTGCAGGCGTTGGTGTCGGGCGCCGTATATGCGATCACCGCCTGCGTGGGGGTGGTCCCGACAACGCGCAGATTGGAGACGGCCGCCCATGCGCCGCCGGCCAATAGAAAAACGGCTAGCAGCTTTCTCATCGGCTCAACCCCGTGGCGTTCATGGCGAACCAGTCTATGTTCAAGGTTTGATTCCCGCCGGTCGTTTCCACCAGAAATTGCGGAGTCAGATTCGCGGTCGGCGCGGTGGCGATGGTTCCGCCATTCGCCCCGTTGATCTGGAAGTTGACGGTTCCCGGTGTAGCGCTGTAGATACGCATTTTGTACCACGTGTTGATCGCAATCGCCAAGCCGCTGTTTACGCAGGTCTTCACGCCGCCGATACTTACTTCGAACACCCAATTGGCCGTGCTCTCGCCGGTGCTGCACCCGCCGCCGGCCGCGTCATAACGCACCGCGATGGAGTTGCCGGTGGCCGGATGATACGCCGCTTGATTGTCCGAAAAGCCCACGAAATACTTGCTGTGGCCGATACTGTATTGGTCCGTCTGGACGATGGCCTGCATTTCCCAGGTAGCGAACGCGCCGCCGGGTCCCATATTCGAGATCGGGTAGAATGCGCCTTCATTGCTGTCGGTCAGAGTGATGGAGCAACCGTCGCCGGAATTCGCATTGGTGAGACACTTGAAAATTCCCGGATGATTATCGACGCCGTTCATGGGTGTCGCCGCATAGCCTGTGCCGAGCGCAGTGATGCTCCATCCCAGCGCGCCGATGTATCCCGTGACCGAACGCGTCGGCATGAATTCCTCCACTAAATTCAAGGTTGTGGAGCTAAACGGACTGGCAGTCCCGCAGGACCACGCTCCGTTCACGTAAGAAGCCATCGCGCCGGCGCCGTTCGCCGCGCAGGGGTTGGTTTGCGTGCAATCGGAACAATAGATCTGGCCGCCGTTGACGCCCCCGCCCAGGCCGGCGAATACGCTGCTGCCGAATTGTTCGGAACCAGTCAAAGTCAGATTCGTGGCATACAGATGTCCGGTTTGGGAGCCATCGCCGATCACCGCCATCACCGCGTTGCTCTGCGGGAATTGCGGCGACCATCCGGCGACGTGAACGGTCTGTAAAGGCAGCGCCACATAGCGATTGGTTGCGCCGCCGCCGAAATCCATGAAGACGAAATCGAGCTGCGAAGGCGAGCCGCTGAATAAAGTGCCCGGCACCGGATTCGCCGAATTGACGAACAAAATGCTGGGTCCTACTTCGTTGGCGAAATCCACCTGATAGCCGGTATTGTTGAACATCTGGAGAGTGAAATTTCCGGAGCCCCCATTGAGCCGCAAACCCGCCGTGGTGGTGTTTACGACGTTACCGGAAATAATCTGGCTGGGCGCGCGCACTTCCAATCCCACCGGCCCGGCGAATTCGGTGGCGGATAAATTGTGCCCGCCAGCGCCCGTGTCGATCAGCATTCCCCACCCGCTTCCAGTGGTCGCGCTGACTTGGCTGCCATCGAGCGAGCTGTTGCTATAGATGCCGCCAGAAGCGTTCAAAAACGAATTGATATTCGCCAGATGCCCGTTACCGTTGTAAGTGGCAGAGGTTTGCACTTGCAATCCCCAGCCGCCATTTTGATACAGCACCACGTTGACGAAATCGGAATCGTGCGGGCCGCGGAAAGTCCAGCCATTGCCGTTGTTGAAAGCCGAGCGCACGCCGTAGAAGTAACCTTCCAGATCGTCGAACGGCGTGGCGAAAGTGGAATCCACGCCCCACTCGGTGTAGATTCCATCGGAGTAGGCATTGCGCACCATCACGTCGTTCAATTCCAGCCCATGGCCGTACAGCCGTATACCGTAACTGGCAGCCGTTTGGTTGCTCTTGTTTCCGTCGATGGTACAGCCGTGAATTTCCGCTCGGAACAACCCGTACTTGCTGTTTTGACCGGTGAGCGCGGCGAAATTGGTTTGCGAAACGGCGTCGCGATTTGCGCCGTTCTTCAACTGAATGGTGGTCTGCCCCGACCCGGCACATTCCAGCTTACCGGTTCCAGTCTGGTCCGTGAGGGAATCCGAAAAGCGGATGCCGCCGACGGTGTGCGTACCCACGCCGAAATTCAGGCGCTGGCCTTTCGCCAGCGTGATCACACTGTTGACGACGTAATTGCCGCCATCGGCGCGCACCTCGGTGGCGCCGGATGCCAGCGCGGCTAGGAACGCCGCCGAATCGTCGGTGACGCCATCGCCCTTCGCGCCGAAATCCTTCACATGCACGATATCCTGCAGCTTGGACGTGACTGTGCGGACCACCGCTCCCGCACCGTTCTGCAGGAACGTGGTTGTCCCGCCGCCGCTGCCGCCGCCTACGAGTTGCTGCGTCCAGGTATTCGCCGCCGTGCAGTAATATTTATTCTGCCCCGCCGTCGCATCCGTGGCGAAGTATTCCTCGCCCACCGTGCAGGTCGTTGGCAACTGCGCTGTGAGGCCGCTCTTGGAAGGCAACGTATGCGTGGCGCCCGACGCATTCCAGGAGCCGAGTTGCACTCGCCCCCCATTCACCACCGTCTGCCCGCTCAGGAGCAGGGGCATGCACAAAATGAAACTGAAAGCCGATCGCTGCATTAGTAATTCCTCACGATGGTCGCCTTATAGGAGGCGCTAGGCGGCTGCACGGAAGCTCCCGAAAAGTTGCACAGCCGCACCGTCACGGTATTCGATCCGTTCACGAACATGATTCCCATTATTCCCGCGGGCAACCCGGAAGGCCAGCCGGGCGACACGGAGTCGCCCACGTTCGCGCCGGTCACAGTCAACGACATATCCGCGGCGCACGCGCCGTTGGCGATGTTCGGAAAAGCCAGCGTGGCCGAATTCATCAGGTAAGTCGGGATGACGCCGTTGTCTACCGTGACGGTGGTTTGTCCGGGCGCTTCGGTAATCACGATTCCCTGTCCGCCCACCACCGCTTTGGCGCTCAGAAAGGCGCGCTGATCGCGTCCGCCGGCGCTGTCCCAGGTGCCGTTGGTCGCGGTCCAGATCGCCACCGGAATGACGTTCGCCGGGAACGCCGTGATGCCCGGCTGCTGGGAGCATCCCGAACAAGCCACCGTCAAGTTGTGGCCCACCACCAAGCCGCCGGCGGAATTCACGTAAATGTAAGCCGCGCCCGTGGCGGTTCCGCTGATGGTGGCCGTCGCGCCGCTGGTGATGCTAATTACCTGATATCCGAAACGCACGTTGCAAGGCGCAGACGGCCCGCAGTTTGCGCCGATGCTCAGCACCGTGGAAGTAGTCAGCGTAGCTATCAGATCGCCCAATTGGTATGCCATGGCTGCGCCTCCTCCCCCGCTGCCTCCGCCGACGTTCGAAGGCTGCCACTGCGAAGCGCTCGAATTCCATACCAGCGCCTGGCCGTTCACCGGCGCGGTATTCGCCACGGCCCGGCTCTGAATGCCCGTAACAGTAGCAGTGGTCAACGCGCCGCCGATATCTCCGCCGGCCGCCGGAAGCTGCGCGGATCCCACCGTCCCGGAGATCTGCCCGAAGGAATAGTCTCCGCTCTGCGCCGTGATAGCGCCGCTTCGGCCGAACACGCTGGATACGTTGCCCGCGATGGTGCCCGGCTGCCAGAGCGCGCCCGCCGAGTTCCACACCAGAGCTTGCCCGTTGGATGGCGCGGTGCTCGATAGCGCCCGGCTCTGTAGTCCGACTACCACGGCCGCACCCGTGTTGCCGCTCACGTCGCCGGTCAGCGGGTCCGTATGCACGAGGGGGGTTTTTCCGTTCAGTTGCGCTTGAATATCGCTGGTGACATTCGACAAGTAACCGAAGGTCGTGTTCGTGACGCTGCCGGCGCCGATGTCGGTCGCGCTGATTCCCAGCGGCAATTGGGTGGCTGAAATCGTGCCGGCAATCTGCGCGAACGAGTAATCTCCGGTCTGCGCCGTCACCGCGCCGGTCCTGCCGAACACGCTGCTGATGTTGCTCGATATGGCGCCCGGCTGCCAATTGGACGCCGCCGAATTCCAAATCAGGCCTTGGCCGTTCGCCGGCGCCGTACTGGCAACCGATCGGTTCTGAATCCCCGTCACCGTGGCGGCCGAAGTGGTGCCCGAAAGATCGCCTCCCACGGAGGAAGCGCCGCCCGATCCGCCGCTGCCCGCCGTGCCCGCGCCGTTCACCACGCAATAACCCGTCTGCGGCGTGCTGAAAACGATGGTGACGTCGTAAGTCGTCGGATTGATCTGAACATGATCCGCCTCCACGCGTTGCGGCGGCGAGCTGTTGTCATAGCACTCCACAATCAGGTCGTTCGATCCAAGCTGGTGCGTCGTGCCCAGGATCGTCACGGTGGTCTGCGCCGTGAAGACAGCCGCGGGATTGCCGGTCTGCCCCGGCGACGGCAACCATTGATTCGTGGCGGCATTCCATTTCAGCACTTGCCCATTGGTAGGCGCGGCATTGCCGACCGCCCGCCCGCGCAATCCCTCCACGGTGACTGCGTTTGGCGCGCCCGCGATATCGCCACCCAGCGCCAGCCATTGCAGGCTGCTGCCGTTGCTGGACGCCACTTCGTTCGCCGAACCGGAGCTCACCGCAAAACTGGTGCCTTGCACGGTCCAGGAATTCGCAGGATTACATGCATAAACATTGCTGCCCGCCGCCGCGGTGGTCAGGAAAAAGAGCTGGCCCACCGCGCAGGACGCCGGCAAACTGGTTCCCGTCTGCATCGGCTTGGTGGAATTCGCCGCCGAAAAATCCACGCTTTTGGCCTGCGTGCGTAGATCGACTAAAGTCTGGCCTTCTCCGGCCGCCAGAAACAGAAGCGGAAGAAGTCCCTTCAGAACTCTGCTTTTGATCATTGATTCGCAAGGCACTCCGGGATGGATGGAAAGGCCGGACTTGGCTGCCCGGCGGGAAGAGTGCCACTCCTGACCACAGCACTAGCACGCGGTACGGCGGAGTCGGCAGGGTAGTTTGGGTAAGTTATAGAAAAAACGCAATCAGCGAATATGTTTCGAAGTGTGACTGGCGAGCCGGCTTGTGTCGGATATACTCAAACAGGAGGACCACGCCGCGCAGGGTGCCAACGCTGCTTGCCGGCCCGATGGTCAACGTATCAAACAGTTGCGGCGAGCGACTTGCCGGATGCCCACTCTTTCAACTGAAAGACCATGGTCTCTGCCTGAGCGGACGTACGGAGGCGCGTAAACCACTTCTCCTGCCCTGGATTTAGTTGAGGGTTCGCACGGGAGAGTGCGCTCTCTATGGCGGCCTGAGCCGTCGACGTTACCTCGGCTACGTTCTTAGCAACAACCCAGACAGTTCAGTTGTTCTGCCGGGGTTTTCATTTTTTCGCCGGAGACATTGAGGCCGAATAGCCCGCGCCTGCCATTAGGCGTCTGAAGGCTGTACACGATGGAGGCACCGTGGGTGGCGGACGGCCCCTCATCCCAGACATCCCGCATCCGGCGGCATATATCCACAATGCCGCGGATCCGCCGGTCGTCGGCAAGTTTGAGGACCTCGGCCAACGTAATTCTCTTGCGGGCCACTGGTGAGCTCGCCTCATCGGCCAGCACAGTGCGCGCCAAAATTTTCTCCCCTGTGGGCAGCTTCGCGTAGCTGAAGAACACGGCGTTGACGTCCATATTGTGCCGATTGCGGAGGTACTGAATTATCCGCTCCGCCGGGGCGTCGAGCCGCGGCGCGGCAAGAATTCTTCCCGCTAAACAGGCCGGCCATGCCAAACACGATAGCGCGCGCGCTGCCCCCGGGCCGCCAGTCCAACGTTCTCCAAAACTATATCTCCTTACCCATCAACAACTTCCAAAAACTCCGCCGCGCACCCGCCAGCCCGCCGTGCTTATCTGAAATTGAGAAGGACCTATATGACACCCACCCCCGCTCTCACCTCCGCCCAGGAAGAAGTGCTCGCCCTGGTATCCGCCGGCGCCAGCGCCGCCTCCGCCGCCAAAGAGACCGGCATTCATCGCAACTCGGTCTTTTATTGGTTGCGCACCTCCGATGCCTTCCGCGAAGCCTACCAGCAGGCCCAATACCTGTGCGCCATGCAGACCCACGAGGAGGCCCAGCGCCGTGTCCCGTTGGCCTTCGCCATGATCGAGCAGGTTCTCAAAGGCGCCGAATCGTCCAACGAACTGCGCCTGAAAGCCGCCCTGGCCATTGTCGACCGCGCGTCTACCCGGACGCCTGCGTTCCCCGGCCATGAGCCACCCAGTCAACCCATAGTGTTGGAAATTCGTACGCACAAAAACGCACAAATTTCCACAGGCTCCGACCCTGCCGATCTCCCCGCTTCCAGCCTTCCCCTGCTGATAGAGTAAGCCGCAAGCTACCTGGGCCGAGCCGAATTCCCAGTCTTGCACAATTTGTCCATATTGTCTAAACTAGACAATAGAGAGAAGTTCATGCGCCAAGTCTCCGCTACCGATGCCAAGCAAAAACTCGCCGCCCTCCTGGACGCCGCGCAACGCGAACCTATCGTGATCCGTCGCCAAAAACGCGATGTCGCGGTGCTGGTGTCTCCGCAGGAATACGACCGCCTACGCGGCCTGAACGCTGCCGAGTTTGAGCGCTTCTGCGACCGGGTGGGTGCCCAAGCCGTTGCGCGGGGGCTGACGGAAGAGAAACTGGCTGCTATCCTCGCCGATGACGTTTAGAGAGCGCATCGTCATCGATAACAACGTGCCGGTAAGCCGGCTTCTCCTGCCCGCATCCGTGCCTGCGGAAGCCGTGAGCAAGGCGATCGCCGTGGGACAGCTTCTTATATCGGAAGCAACCCTCGGCGAACTGGCGGACGTGCTCTCGCGCCCGCGATTCGATGCCTATGTGTCTGTAGAGGACCGGCAGAAATTTCTCCGCCTCCTGGATCGTGTCGCCGAAATGGTGCCGGTCACCTACACGATTCGGGCATGCCGCGATGCCAAGGACGACAAGATTCTGGAACTCGCGGTGAACGGAGCAGCCGATCTCATTGTCACAGGCGACAAAGATTTGCTCACGATGAATCCGTTTCAGGGCATTCCGATCGTCACGCCAGCCGCCTATCTCAACCGGCAAAACCCGTCGATGCTACAGTAAGGGCAAGCCCCATGTGCGGCATCGCCGGATACTACACTCCCAACGCCAACGCCGAACTCCCCATCGTGCGCGCCATGTGCGATCAGATCCGCCATCGCGGCCCGGACGACGAAGGCTACCACGTCTCCGGCGGATGCGCCATCGGCATGCGCCGCCTCAGCATCATCGATCTCAGCACCGGCCATCAGCCCATGGCCAACGAAGACGAATCCGTCTGGGTGGTCTTCAACGGCGAGATCTACAATTACCAGGAACTGCGCGGCGATCTGATCGCCCGCGGCCATCGCTTCGCCACCAATAGCGATACCGAAACGCTCGTGCATCTCTACGAAGAAGAAGGCGCCGAAGGTCTGCACCGCCTGCGAGGCATGTTCGCTTACGCCATCTGGGACGCCCGCCGCCGCCGCATCTTCCTGGCCCGCGACCGCTTCGGCAAGAAGCCGCTCTACTACGCCGTCCTGCCGCAAGGCCTGTATTTCGCCAGCGAACTGAAATGCCTGCGCACCGCCGGCGTGCCCACCGAAATCGACGCCGAAGCCCTGCGCCTGTTCTTCCAGTTCACCTACATCCCCGAGCCGCTGAGTTGCTTCCGCGCCGTGCGCAAGCTGCCCGCCGGATCGTGGCTGACTTACGATGCCGATGGAACCGTGCGCCAGGGCCGCTATTGGCAATTCCCCGCGCCGGCCGCCGCCACTCCCGCCGATTTTTCGGAATTCGAAACCTGCGTGCGCCTGCGTGACAAGTTCGACGAAGCCGTGCGCATCCGCCTGATCGCCGACGTGCCGCTCGGCGCATTCCTAAGCGGCGGAATCGATTCCAGTTCCGTAGTCGCCTCCATGGCGCGAGCTTCCGCCGAACCGGTGCGCACCTTTTCCATCGGATTCGAAGAGGCCGCCTTCAACGAGCTGGAATACGCCGCCATGGTAGCGCGCCAATTCGCCACCCAGCATCATGAAATCGTAGTGCGGCCGAACGCCGTCGACTTGGTCTCGCGCCTGGTGCGCCATTTCGACGAACCCTTCGGCGATTCCTCCGCCATCCCCACCTTCATCGTTTCCGAATTCGCCGCGCAGCACGTCAAGGTGGCGCTCAGCGGCGATGGCGGCGACGAACTCTTTGCCGGCTATGATCGCTTTCAGTCGCTCGACCGCCTGCGCCGCTTCGACCGCGTGCCCAAACCGTTGCGTTCGCTTATTTCCGCGCTCGCCGATCGCCTGCCCTACGCCGCCTACGGCAAAAATTATCTGCACATGCTTGGCCGCGCTACCGCGCTGGAGCGCTATTTCGAAAGCAACTTCGCCCCGTGGCTGTTGCGCCGCGCCTTGCTGCAGCCGGAATGGATGCTGCCCGCCGACGGCGCCTACCTCACCCGCACTCTGGCGGATTTCCTGCTGCCCGGCGATGCGGATCTGCTCTCGCAAGCCCTCTATTTCGAAACCACCCAAAACCTCACGGGCGACTTGCTGACCAAAGTGGACCGCATGTCGATGGCGAATTCGCTCGAAGTGCGCTGCCCGGTGCTCGATCACGAGCTTGCCGAACTGGCCACCAACATTCCGCACGCCTGGAAGATTCGCGAAGGCAAAGGCAAATACATCCTACTGCGCGCGCTTGGCGACCGCCTGCCGCCGGCTCTTCTCACTCGCCCGAAGATGGGTTTCGCCGTGCCGCTGGCGCTGTGGTTCCGCGGATCGTTGCGCGCCATGCTTTGGGATCACCTGTCGAGCGGACCGTTCCTCAATCGCGGCATCGTCTCGCCGCCCTTCGTAAAGCAAATGCTAACCGAGCACGACACCGGCCGCCGCGACAATTCCCACTGGCTCTGGTCGCTGCTGATGCTGGAATTATGGTTCCGCGAGTTGGACCAAGGGAAAACAGGTATTCTGGAATCATGCAGATCGTCCTCGACAATGACCTAGGCCCTGCGCTCATGCATTGGGAACGTGGGGTAAGCGATGACGAGTTCTACCGCTTCTGCCAAGATAACCGGGATGTGCGCATAGAGCGGACCGCGGAAGGAGCCCTCGTTATTATGCCGCCAGTGGGAGGCGAGAGCAGTTTTCGGAACAACGAAATCAGCGGTGAACTGCGAGCTTGGGCCAAGCGCGACGGGCGTGGCAAAGCGTTCGATTCCAGCATCGAATACATTCTTCCCAACAGCGCGGCGTATTCCCCGGACGCTTCGTGGGTTCTCCGTTCACGCCTGGACAGGTTGACTGGAGAGCAGAAACGCAAGTTCTTGCCGCTCTGCCCGGATTTCGTAGTCGAGCTGATATCGCCGTCTGACCGCCTTTCTACGCTGAAGGCGAAAATGCGGGAGTGGATCGATAATGGCGCGCAACTTGGCTGGCTGCTCGATCCCGACCATCGCACCGCCCACATCTATCGCCCCGGCCGCGACCCGGAGCAGGTAGTCGACCCCGCGCGGCTTATCGGCGAAGGTCCGGTGACCGGCTTCGTCCTGGAACTCGCCGACATCT
>Ga0335078_10001525_pt1 | contig 34895 bp, 32 predicted proteins | sample Lox_Sample_32_FD_206711 | JGI IMG/M metagenome (GOLD analysis project Ga0335078, IMG submission 206711) | Soil microbial communities from Loxahatchee National Wildlife Refuge, Florida, United States - Lox_Sample_3.2 | ecosystem: Environmental > Terrestrial > Soil > Wetlands | place: USA...
TCGCGGAGCTGCGGGCCGCCGAGGGCGAGGCGACCCGGCGTTACACCGCCCTGCGGGCCCGGGTCGAGGCGCTCCGGGAGGCCTTCCGCCAGGGCGCGGACGCGTCGGCGGACCTGCTGGCCACCAACGGCAACGGCCGGTTCAGCGGGATCATCGGCCCGTTCGCCGAGGCGCTGCCGGTGGAGGAGGGCGCCCAGACCGCGATCGCGGCGGCGCTGGGGGCGGCCGCGAACGCGGTCGCGGTGACCGACCTCAACGCGGCCATCGCCATCCTGACCGTGCTGCGCGAATCGGGCGCCGGCACCGCCGGTCTGGTGATCGCCGGCCATCCGGAGGCCGGGCATTCCCTCGCGGCCCGCCCGCCGCGGGCTGGGCCCGCGCTGCCGGACGGCGCCCAGTACGCCCTCGACCTCGTCCGGCCCTCCGACGAGCTCCGGCCGGCCGTCACCCAGCTGCTCAGCGGGGTGGTCGTGGCCACCGGCCTGGAACAGGCGGCCGGCCTGCTGCGGGCGGCCCCGGCGCTGCGCGTCGTCACCCGCGACGGGGACCTGCTGGGCCCGCACTGGGCGGCCGGCGGCTACGCCGGGCAGCAGAGCCTGCTGGAGGTGCGGGCGGCCGCCGACGACGCCGCCGCCGGCTTGCAGGAGGCACAGGACCTGTGCGAACAGGCCGCCCAGCGGCTCGCGGTGGCGATCAGGGCCGAGGAGGCCGCCCGGCACGCGGTGGAGGAGACCCGGGCCCGGATGCGCCAGGCCGACTCGGCCGCGTCCGAGATCTCCGGTCGGCTCGGCCGGCTCGCCGGCGCCGCCCGGGCCGCCAGCGACGAGGTACGCCGGCTGGAGACGACGATCGACGCCGCCCGCCGTGCCGGTGCGAAGGACCTCGCGCGGCTGACCGAGCTCACGAGCAGCCTGGCCGAAGCCGAGGCGGCCGGGGCCGGCGAGCAGTCCGGCCTGGGCGCGGACAGGGCCGGGGACGGCATCGGCGGCGCGGCCGCCGGCGCCGCGCAGGCCCCCGCGGCGATCAAGGAAGCGCTGGGCCAGCGGTGCGCGATGGCACGCAACGCCGAGATGGAGGCCCGCCTGGAGGTCCGCACCGTGGAGGAGCGGCTCCGGGCCATCGAGGGGCGGGCCGACGCGCTGACGTCGGCGGCCGCGGCTGAGCGAGAAGCCCGCGAGCGGGTGCAGGCGCGGCGCCGGCAGCGCGCCGCGGAGGCGGCCGTCGCGCGGGCCGTCGCCCGCGGCGCGCAGTTCGCCGTGGCGAGCGCCGAGCGCTCCCTGGAGGCGGCCCTGGCCCGGCGGGCCGCGGCCGAGACCGCCGCGGCGGGAGGGGCCGGGGAGCTCAAGGGCGTCCGGGCCCGGGTCCGGGATCTCGCCGCCGAGCTGGACACGGTGGTCAGCAGCGCGCACGGTGCGGAGATCGCCCGGGCCGAGCACCGGCTGCGCCTGGAGCAGCTGGCGGCGCACGCGGCCGAGGAGTTCGGGGTGCAGGCGACGGAACTGGTCGCCGAATACGGGCCCGGCGTCCCCATCCCGCCCCCGCCGGACGCACCGGAGGGCCAGCTCCCGACCAGCTACGATCGCGCCGTCCAGGAGCGCCGCGCCGAAGCCGCGCAGCGTGATCTGGCCAAGCTGGGCAAGGTCAATCCGCTTGCGCTGGAGGAGTACGCGGCGCTGCAGGAGCGGCATTCGTTCCTGGCTTCCCAGCTCGAGGACCTCAAGAAGACCCGCCGCGATCTGCTCACCGTCGTCAAGGAGGTCGACGACCGGGTGCAGGAGGTCTTCACCGCCGCTTACGCCGACACGGCGCGCGAGTTCGAGGGCATCTTCAGCCGGCTGTTCCCCGGCGGCCAGGGACGGCTCGTGCTTACCGAGCCCGGCGACATGCTGGCCACCGGCATCGAGGTGGAGGCCCGGCCGCCCGGGAAGAAAGTCAAGCGGCTGTCCCTGCTGTCCGGCGGCGAGCGCTCGCTGACGGCCATCGCCTTCCTGTGCGCGATCTTCAAGGCCCGGCCCTCGCCGTTCTATGTGCTGGATGAGGTCGAGGCGGCGCTCGACGACACCAACCTGCAGCGGCTGCTGGCCATCTTCGCTGAGCTGAGGGAAAGCTCCCAGCTCATCGTCGTGACCCATCAGCGCAGGACGATGGAGGTCGCGGATGCGCTGTACGGGGTCAGCATGCGGGGGGACGGGGTCTCGGCGGTGGTGAGCCAGCGACTGAGCGAGCGCGAGCCCGCGTGATCCCCGCGCGCCCGGCCAGGACGAGCGCGCCGGGGCGGCCAGCGGCCAGCGCCTGCCGGGCCGCGCTGACCGGCGGTTCGGGGCGGCTCGCGCACACGTCACCGGCGGCCCGCATAACCTGTGGGACGGTCCCGTCAACTCCGGGACACAGCGGACTGAGAGACTGAGAACGGTCATGGAAACAGTAATCCTCATCATTGTCCTTGCGGTCTTCTTCGTCGCCGTCGTCACGGAGGTGGGCTGGCTGCTTCTCGTCCGGCCGCGCCGCCGCCGCGGGGGGCCCGTCGAGGTCGTCTCCCCGCCGGAAGCGCCGGGAGAGCCCGAGCTGCAGGTACCGGCCCCGGAGGCGGGGGAGTCCGCGCAGGCGGTCATCGTCCCCACCGCGCCGCCCCGGGTTCCCGAGCAGCCGCCGGCCCCGGCGATCGAGAAGCCCCCGCCGTCGGCGGGGCGGCTCGTCCGGCTGCGCGACCGGCTGTCACGCTCGCAGTCCTCGGTTGGCTCGGTGCTGCTGGGGCTGCTGTCCCGGGACCGGCTGGACGACGACACGTGGGATGAGATCGAGGAGGTTCTCATCACCGCCGACGTGGGTGTGGCCCCGGCCCGCCAGATGGTCGACGATCTGCGCACCAAGGTCAAGGTGCTCGGCATCCGCGGCGCCGAGGAGGTCCGCGCCCTGCTGCGGACCGAGCTGATCACGCAGATCGGCGAGGACATGGACCGCTCGCTGCGGACGCAGCGCCACGACGGCGTCCCCGCGGTCGTGCTGATGGTCGGCGTCAACGGCACGGGCAAGACGACCACCTGCGGCAAGCTCGCCCGCGTGCTGGTGGGCGACGGGGAGACCGTGCTGCTGGGCGCGGCCGACACGTTCCGCGCCGCCGCCGCCGACCAGCTCCAGACGTGGGGCGAACGGGTCGGTGCCCGCACGGTTCGGGCCGACCGTGAGGGGGCCGATCCGGCCAGCGTCGCCTTCGACTCGGTCAAGGAGGGGATCGAGCTCGGCGTCGACGCCGTGCTCGTGGACACGGCCGGGCGGCTGCACACCAAGACCGGCCTGATGGACGAGCTCGGCAAGGTCAAGCGCGTGATCGAGAAGCGGACCACGGTCGATGAGGTGCTGCTCGTGCTGGACGCGGTGACCGGGCAGAACGGCCTGCGCCAGGCGCGGGTCTTCGCGGAGGTCGTGGACATCACCGGGATCGTCCTCACCAAGCTCGACGGCACCGCCAAGGGTGGCATCGTGATCGCCGTCCAGCGTGAGCTGGGCGTGCCGGTGAAGCTGGTCGGCCTCGGCGAGGGGCCCGATGACCTGGCCCCCTTCGACCCGGCCACGTTCGTCGACGCGATCCTGGCCGGCTAGGCGGGCACGGCCCGGGGCCAGCGCCGTCCGCGCATCCGGGCCGGATTTCCCGTGGACCCAGCTGTTGTCGCGCCAGCCGGCTGAAACCCTGCCGCCTCCCGTAAAAATGAATCGATGTTGGTTTGTGCCGCTATGGCCTGGATGCAGCGCGGCGGCGGCGGAAATGCGTTTCACGCATTGCCGCCTCCCGTTTGGGTTATCGGCGAATTTCCGGTCATTTTCTGGCTTGAAATGCGGCTCAATCCGTTGTGATGCGGCTGGCAGGCCCCCGCCGATGTCATCCCCGGAGCGAACCGCGAAAGATGCTCAGCGCCTGAGTATGATCCCGCTTGGTGCGCGAGCCGGCACGCAACGTGATTGCGGGCGTCGCCAGCGACCGCCTGGTTCGACACCTCCCGGGCTCACCCCGGCCACACGGGTCTCGCGCGAAAGCTGGCCAGATGCTAAGAAACGTGTACGTAACATAAACACCTCCGGTTTCACGCTGCCGATACATTCCGGCACGACTCCGGAAACTCCTACGGCGGAAAGTACCTGGCAGGAGAGCGAAAGGGTGGTCGTATGAAGCTCGTCACCGCGGTCATCAAGCCGTTCAAGTTGGACGACGTCAAAGCCGCGCTGCAGGCCTTCGGGGTGCACGGCATGACTGTGGTCGAGGCGAGCGGTTACGGCAGGCAACGCGGACATACCGAGGTATACCGAGGCGCCGAGTACCAGATCGACCTGGTACCGAAGGTCCGGGTCGAGGTGCTCTGTGACGACGAAGACGCCGATGACCTCATCGGCGTCATCCTGAAGGCGGCGCAGACCGGGCGGATCGGCGACGGGAAGGTATGGGCCGTACCCGTCGATTCGGTCGTCAGAGTCCGCACCGGGGAACGCGGACCTGACGCGATCTAGCTCGTCATGGCCTTACGGGGATCTCTGTGACCTTGGTTACATCGTTCGCTGCGGACCGTGCCCGGAGGACTGCCGAGACGGACCGGTGGCTCGCCGGCATGCTGGGAGCCGAGCCCGGTGTGGCCCTTGTCGCGGTGGGCGGCTACGGCCGCCGCGAGCTGCTGCCCGGTAGTGACCTGGACGTCCTCCTGCTGCACGCCGGACGGGAGGGCATCGCGTCGATTGCCGACCGCATCTGGTACCCGGTCTGGGATTCCGGGGCACGGCTGGACCACGCCGTACGGACCGTGCCCCAGGCCCGCCGGGTCGCGCGGGCCGACATCAAGGTTGCCCTCGGGCTGCTGAACGCCCGCCACGTGGCGGGGGATCCCGCGCTCACCACCCAGCTGCGCGAGGGCGCCCTGGAGGACTGGCGGGCGGCCGCCCGGACCCGGCTGGCCGAGCTGCGCGACCTGCGCAACGAGCGGGCGAGGATCTTCGGCGAGCTGGCGTTCCTGCTCGAGCCCGACCTGAAGGAGGCCAGGGGCGGGCTGCGCGACGTGCACGCGATCCAGGCCATCGCCGCCGCGTGGGTCGCCTCGGCCCCCGGTCCCCGTGTCCGGGCCGCCTACGAGTCGATCCTGGACGCCCGGCACATCCTGCATGAGATCACCGGCCGGGCCTCCGACCGGCTCGTCCTCGAAGAGCACGACGAGGTGGCCCGCGCCGCGGGCCTGCTGGACGGGGACGCGCTGCTGCGCGAGCTCGCGGGCGCCGGGCGGACCGTCGCCTACGCGGTCGATCACGCCTTCCGCCAGGCCGAGCGCGCCGCCGGCCGCCGGCTGCGGCGGCGGAAGCTGGAACGCCGGCCGCTCGCCGACGGGGTCGTCGAGCAGGACGGTGAGGTGGTCCTGGCGCGCGCCGCCGACCCGGCCACCGACCCGGTCCTGGTGCTGCGGGCGGCGGCGGCCGCGGCCCAGGCGGGCCGGCCGCTGGCTCCCCGGGCGCTGGCCCGGCTGGCGGACTGCCCGCCGCTGCCGGTGCCCTGGCCCGCGGACGCCCGGGACGCGCTGGTCGCCCTGCTCGGTGCCGGTCATGCCGCGATCGGCGTGTGGGAGGCGCTCGATCAGGAGGGCCTCATCACCTCGCTGATCCCGGACTGGGAACGGGTGCGGAACCGGCCGCAGCGCAACCCGCTGCACACCTTCACCGTCGACCGCCACCTCGTGGAGACCGCGGCGTACGCGGCCGCCCTGACCCGTGACGTCGCCCGCCCTGACCTGCTGCTGCTGGCTGCCCTGCTGCACGATCTCGGCAAGGGGTGGCCCGGTGACCACAGTGTCAGCGGCGAGGTCGTGGCGCGGGACGTGGCCTGCCGGATCGGCTTCGCCGAGCCGGACGCCGAGCTGGTCGCGCAGGCGGCGCGCCATCATCTGCTGCTCCCCATGGTCGCGACCCGCCGTGACCTGGACGACCCGGTGACCGTCGAGCAGGTGGCCCGGGCCGTCGGGGGCAGGCCGCTGCTGGAGCTGCTGCAGGCGCTGGCGGCGGCGGACGGCCTGGCCACCGGGCCCGCGGCCTGGAACGACTGGAAGGCCGGCCTCGTCTCCGACCTGGTCAAGCGGGTCGCCACGGTGCTGGCCGGCGAGCCGCCACCGCAAGCCGCGCCGCTGCGCGAGGAACAGGTCACGCTGGCCGCGGGTGGCGGCCCGGCGGCGGTCATCAAGGGCGACGAGGTGACGGTCGTGGCCCCGGATCGCCCCGGCCTGCTCTGGCGGGCCGCCGGGGTGCTCGCGTCGCACCGGCTGACCGTCCGGGGCGCCAACGCCACGTCGGTCGGGCCGACCGCGGTCACGGTGTTCAGTGTCGTGCCCGAGTTCGGTGACGCGCCGGACAATGCGCTGGTCGCCAGCGACCTGCGGCGGATGATAGAGGGCCGCCTGGACGTGGAGGAGCGTCTGGAGCGCCGGGCCCGCGCTGCCCGGCCCCGCGGCGCGGTCGTCGCCCCGCCGAAGGTCACCCTGCTGGACGATGCCTCGCTGACCGCCACCGTCGTCGAGGTGCGCGCCCACGACGAGCCGGGCCTGCTCTGGCGGGTCGGCCGGGCGCTGGGCGGCTGCGGCCTCGACGTCCGCTCGGCCCGGGTGGAAACGCTCGGCGCCGAAGCGGTCGATGTGTTCTACGTGGCCGATGAGTCCGGCAAGCCGCTGACCGACAAGACCCTGCGCCAGAGCGTGGTCAAGGCCGTGCTGGCCACGCTGACATCGTTATATTCCCGGCCGGCCGGGCTCGCCGCGCGGGCCAACTCTGCTTCCCGGGTCTGCGCAGCAGATAGCCTTGATACCCGGACAAGCGGGATGCGCGAGGATGGCATAGCAACGTGTTCGAAACCCTCTCCGAACGGCTCACACAAGTCTTCTCCTCCCTGCGGGGCAAGGGGCGGCTGTCGCCTGCCGACATCGACGCGACCGCACGCGAGATCCGGATCGCGCTGCTGGAAGCCGACGTCGCGCTGCCCGTCGTGCGGGCGTTCATCGCCCGGGTCAAGGAACGCGCGAACAGCGCCGAGGTCTCCGGTGCGCTGAATCCGGCGCAGCAGGTCATCAAGATCGTCCACGACGAACTGATCGACGTCCTGGGCGGGGAGACCCGCCGGCTGCGGTTCGCCAAGGTGCCGCCCACCGTCATCATGCTGGCCGGCCTGCAAGGTTCCGGTAAGACGACGCTGGCCGGCAAGCTGGCCCTATGGCTGCGTGAGCAGGGCAACACGCCGATGCTCGTGGCCGCCGACCTGCAGCGCCCCAACGCCGTGCAGCAACTCCAGGTGATCGGCGGGCGGGCGGGTGTCCCGGTCTACGCCCCCGAGCCGGGCAACGGCGCCGGCGACCCGGTCGCGGTCGCCCGCCGGTCGCTGGATGAGGCCGGGCGGCGGCAGCAGAACATGGTGATCATCGACACCGCGGGCCGCCTGGGTATCGACGAGGAGATGATGCGGCAGGCCGCCGCCATCAGGGACGCGGTGCAGCCGGACGAGATCCTGTTCGTGGTTGACGCGATGATCGGCCAGGACGCCGTGGCCACGGCGCAGGCTTTCCTGGATGGCGTCGGCTACGACGCGGTGGTGCTGACCAAGCTCGACGGCGACGCCCGCGGCGGTGCCGCGCTGTCCATCGCCCAGCTCACCGGGCGGCCGATCATGTTCGCGTCCGCAGGGGAGAAGCTGGAGGACTTCGATCTCTTCCACCCCGACCGGATGGCGTCCCGCATCCTCGACATGGGCGACATGCTCACCCTGATCGAGCAGGCGGAAAAGGCGTTCGACGAAGAGCAGACGGCGGCGCTGGCCGACCGGCTGGTCTCCGGCGAGGGCTTCACGCTCGAGGACTTCGTCGAGCAAATCCAGATGGTGCGCAAGCTCGGCCCGATCGGCAACCTGCTCGGCATGCTGCCCGGGGCCGGCCGCAACAAGGAACTGCTCAGCCAGGTCAACGACAAGGACCTGGACCGCGCTACCGCGATCGTCCAGTCGATGACCCCGGAGGAGCGGCGCAACCCCAAGATCATCAACGGCTCCCGGCGGGCCCGGATCGCGGGCGGCTCGGGTGTCACTCCCGGGCAGGTGGGCGCGCTCATCCAGAACTTCATGGAGGGCCAGAAGCAGATGCGGCAGCTTCTCGGGGGCGGCCTGGGCAACGTGCCGGGCCTGCCGCCGGGTATGCGCCGGGCCGCGACCAAGGCGGCGGCCAAGAACAAGAAGGGCAAGAAGCGGCACCCGGGTGGCGACCCGCGCCGCGCCGCCGCGAAGGCGGCGGGCACCGGAGCGGCCCCCGGCAACGCGGCGCCGGGCAACGGGCGCGCCGGCGGCCCGGGCGGCCTGGGCGGCGGCCTGCCGGAGGGGTTCACCAACCAGGACATGGCCGAGACGCTCGCCAGCCTGCAGAAGGGCGGCCTGCCGAAGGGCCTGGGCGGCCTGCCCGGCCTGGGCACCCCCGACAGCAACGTGCCCGCCGCGTTCCGCGCCCAGAACAACCCCAAGCGACGCAAGAAGAAGTAGCTCCGCAAGAAGAAGTAGCTCCGCGGGGGGCAGGACGGTACCGCGGCACCGGCTAGGGCCGCGGGCTAAGGGATCAGGCCCAGCTCCCGGGCCCGGGCGACGGCCTCGCCGCGGCTGGCCGCGCCGAGCTTGCCTAGGACATGGGTAACGTGCTTTTTGACCGTGTGACGAGTGACGACGAGTTCCCCCGCGATGGCCTGATTCGGCCTGCCCGCCGCCAGCAGCGTCAGCACCTCCAGCTCGCGGCCGGTCAGCGGCTCGACCAGGCCCGGCACCGCTGCAGTGGTCCCTTGCCCGGGATCCCGTCTGCCGTGCTCTGCGTCAAACGCGCGCTGCAGCCGGGCCAGGCAGCCGAGCGGGACATCTGCAGCGGCCTGGCCGGATCGCTGGGCCGAGACCAGCCGGCGCAGTGCCCTGGACCCGCGGCCGATTCCGCGGGGATACCGAACTGCACGTGCTGGCCTCCAGGCTGCCGCTGAACCGCTACCGTGATGTGCCCCGGTTCCTGCGGTGGAGCCAGCGAGCGTCGGCTTGGCCTGAATGTGGCTAGCTGAATGTGGCTAGGCGGGCTGGGTGGCGCGGACGGACTCGATCGTGTCGGCTTCGGCGGCGGGCTTGTCCTCGCGGTAGCGCAGCACCCGGGCGAACCGGAGCGCCAGGCCACCCGGATACCGCGGGCTGCGCTGCACCCCGTCGAAGGCGATCTCGGCGACCAGTTCGGGCCGGACATAGACGGTGTAGTCGTCGCGCCGGTCCTCCAGCGCCAGCAGCCGCCCGGTCTGCCAGGCGAGCATCTCGTCCGTCAGGCCCTTGAAGGTCTTGCCGAGCATGATGAACCCGCCGGTGCCCGGATCCCGCGCGCCCAGGTGCAGGTTCGACAGCCAGCCACGGCGCCGGCCGTGCCCCCATTCGGCGGCCAGGATGACCAGGTCCAGCGTGTGCCGCGGCTTCACCTTGATCCAGCCAGCGCCGCGCCGGCCTGCGGTGTAGGGGGTGTCGAGCGACTTGACGACCACGCCCTCGTGACCGTGCGCCAGCGATTCGCTGAAGAAGGCCGTGGCCTCGTCCGCCGAGCTGGTCACCAGCCGCGGCATCCGCAGCCGTTCCGGGACCACCCGGGCCAGCGCGGCGTACCGTTCCCCGCCCGGCCGGTCGATCAGGTCCACGCCGTCCAGGTGCACGATGTCGAACATGAAGGCCGACAGGCCGGCGGCGGCCGCGGCGGTGCGCCGCGCGGTCCGCGAGGCGGTCACCTGGAACGGCTGCGGGCGGCCGTCCGTCCGCAGCGCGATCACCTCGCCGTCCAGCACGGCGTCGCGTACGGGCAGCCCGGCCAGTGCACCGGTCACCTCCGGCATCCGCTCGGTGACCTCGTCCAGGGTCCGGGTGAACAGCCGGGCGTGCCCGCCGGCGATGTGCGCCTGCACCCGGATGCCGTCCATCTTCCATTCCACCGCCGCCGGGCTGATCCGCGCGAGGGCGTCGGCGAGGGTGGCCGCGCTGGAGGCGAGCATCGGCCCGATCGGCCGCCCCACCCGCAGCCCGAACGTCCCGAGCCCGGCGCCGCCTGTCGCGAGGGCGGTCTCCGCGACCGCGCCCATCGAGCCGCACAGCATCAGGGCCCGCCGCACGTCCGCGCCGGGTACCCCGGCCGCGCGCGCGATCGCCTCGGCCATCACGCCTTCGAGCGCGCCCTGGTGCAGTTCCCCGGACAGCAGGCGCCGCAGGAACGACTGCTCGCGCGCGGTCGCCCGCCGCAGCAGCGCGTCCACCCGCTGCCTGCGCGCCGCCGCCGACCCCTTGCCGGACACCGAGCCGATGGCGGTGAAGGCGGCGTCCACGTCGGTGAGCGTCAGCGACGGGTGGCCGGCCGGCGGCGCGGTCTCGCGGAGGGTGGCCCAGCCCACGCCGATCTGGCGCTGCGGCAGCTCGCCCGACAGGTAGGCGACCGCGATCGTCACCTCAGCCGGTCCCGCGTCGTGCAGCGCCCGGGCGAGCACCTCGATCTTGGCCAGCCTGGATGACGTCCCGGCGACCGCCTCCGAGGCGTCGGCCATCTCGCTCAGCAGCACCTTCGCATTCTGCCCGATCCCCTGGACGGTCCGGCCGGGAGCTACCGGCGGGGGGGCAGCCGGGACGCCGGTCGCGGCCGGCGGCCGGGGCGCTTCCCGCCGGCGCGTACGCCGCACGGCGGTCGGTCTGGCAGAATGTTCTCCTGACTACCTGGTGGGGCGGGGCCCTCTTCCCCGCTGCGCCTGGCCATCTGAGCGGTCCGCCAGTCCCCACCTGGCCGCAGGATCGCCGCCCGTACCTTATTTGCTGGGAGAAGACCGCAGCCGTGGCTGTAAAGATCAAGCTCAAGCGCCTGGGCAGGACCCGGGTGCCGACCTACCGGATCGTCGTCGCCGACGCCCGGACCAAGCGCGACGGGCGTGCCATCGAGGAGATCGGCAAGTACCACCCGAAGGAAGAGCCGTCGCTCATCGAAGTCAACTCGGATCGGGCGCAGCACTGGCTGTCGGTTGGCGCGCAGCCCACCGAGCCGGTCCTGACCATCCTGAAGATCACCGGGGACTGGCAGAAGTTCAGGGGCGAGCCGGGCGCGGAAGGCACGCTGCGGAAGGCGGAGCCTGCGGCGGACAAGAAGGAGACCTTCGCCACGGCGCTGAAGGCCGCCGCCAAGGACGACACCGCGACCGCCGCACCCCGCGGCGGCGGCCGCGCCAGGAAGGCGGACTCCGCCAAGGCCGACTCCGCCAAGTCAGGCGGCGCCACGTCCGGGGCGGCCGGAGCGGAGGCCAGGCCGGAGTCCGGCCGGGCCAAGTCCAGGGCCAGCGCGGAGACGACGGCGGCCGGATCCGCCGGCGACAGCGCCACGGCGGCCGCGAGCGGCGGCGCACCGGACAGCAGTGAGCCGGGCAGCGGGACCGTCGGGACCTCCGGGGACTCCGGGGCCTGACGTGCTGGAAGAGGCGCTCGAGCATTTGGTCAGGGGTATCGTCGAGCATCCCGGCGACGTCCAGGTGTCCAGCCGCGCGATGCGCCGCGGCAGTGTCCTGGAGGTGCGTGTGCACCCCGATGACCTGGGCAAGGTCATCGGGCGTGGCGGCCGCACCGCCAGGGCGCTCCGCACCGTCATGGGCTCGCTGGCGGGCGGGCGCCACGTCCGCGTCGATCTCCTGGACACCGACGAGATCCGCTAGCTGGGCACGCGGGCATGCAGATTGCCGTCGGCCAGGTCGTCCGCGCGCACGGCATCCGCGGCGAGGTCATCGTCGCGGTGCGGACCGATGAGCCCGACCTCCGCTTCGCACCGGGGTCGGTGCTGGCCGCCGAACCGGCCGGGCGCGGGCCGCTCACGGTCGCCGCGGCGCGGTGGCATTCCGGGCAGCTCATCGTCGCGTTCGAGGGTGTCCGCGACCGCAACGCCGCCGGGGATCTGCGCGGCACCCTGCTCGTACTGGACTCGGCCCAGATCCCGCCGTCGCCGGACCCGGACGAGTTCTACGACCACGAGCTCATCGGGCTGGGCGTGGTCACCGCGTCGGGTGCCCAGGTCGGCGTCGTCGCCGACGTGCTGCACCATGGGCAGGACCTGCTCGTGGTGCGCCGCGACGTGCCGTTGTCGCCCGGCTCTCCCGGCCCGCCGGGCGGGGCGGCCGCCGCGGGCGCCGAGACGCTCGTGCCGTTCGTCGGCGCGATCGTGACGGACGTCGACGTGCCTGCGGGCCGCCTTGTCATAGACCCGCCGCCCGGGCTGCTCGACCCGGACGAGGCGATCGAGGCCTGACCGGCGTGCGCGTCGACATCATCACGATCTTCCCGGAGTACTTCGGGCCCCTCACCGTGTCGCTCATCGGCAAGGCGGCGGCCCGCGGGGACATCAAGTTCCGGGTGCATGACCTGCGGCAGTGGGCGCACGACATCCACCGCACGGTGGACGATGCGCCTTTCGGCGGCGGGCCGGGCATGGTGATGAAGGCCCAGGTCTGGGCGGAGGCCCTGGACGAGATCGCGCCGCCCGGTGCCGCCGTGCCCGCTCCGTACGGCGCGGGCGCGCTCACCGGCCAGGCGGACCGCCCGGGGCCGGCCCTGCCCGGGCCGCGGCTGATCGTCCCTACCCCCAGCGGCGTCCCGTTCACCCAGGCCCGCGCGGCCAGCTACGCACGCTGCCCGCAGCTCATCTTCGCCTGCGGCCGGTACGAGGGCATCGACGCCCGGTTCATCGACGAGGCCCGGTCCCGGATGCCGGTGGACGAGGTCAGCATCGGCGACTACGTGCTGGCCGGCGGTGAGGCCGCGGTCCTGGTCATGGTCGAGGCGGTCGGGCGGCTCCTGCCCGGGGTGCTCGGCAACGACCGTTCGGCGAGCGACGACTCTTTCGGCGGGGTGTCCGCCGGCGGCGATGCGCCCGAGGAGGACGGCGGCGATGGCGCCGGGCCGGTCTCCGCCGGGGGCGGCGCGCTGCCGGGCGGCCCGTTTCCCGGCAGCATGATCCCGCCGGGCGGCGTGGCCGCCGGTGCTCCGGCCGCCAGCATGGCCGGTCTGCTGGAAGGGCCCGTCTACACGCGGCCGCGGGTCTGGCGGGGCCGCGAGGTGCCGGACGTCCTGCTGTCCGGCGACCATGCCGCCATCGCGCGGTGGCGCCGGGACGCGGCGCTGCTGCGGACCGCGGCCAACCGCCCGGATCTGCTCTGGCGGGCGGCCGCCGACCCGGGCACGCTCAGCCCGCGTGACTGGCAGGTGCTGTCCGCGATGGGCCTGTCCGCCGTGCTGCAGCCCACGGGCCAGCGGCCCGGGGACGAGGAGCATGGCCAGGCCGGTCCGGGCGGGCGGCCCGGCCCGCGGTCCGCGGGGACCGGGCCGGGTATGGGCGGGAAACCGGCTCGCTTACCAGCCGGCCCGCCGGATATGGCAGACTGAAGTTCGCCGTGTGCCAGTCGGCGCCGGGGCCCGTTCCAACCGACACTGGGCTCGCGCTGGTATCCCCGCACACGCGCCCAGCCGACAAGCACTCGAGGAATGGCCGCCATGCACACCGCTATTGCTCAACTAGAGCAGGCCCAGATCCGGGACGACATCCCGGTATTCCGCCCGGGAGACACGCTCAAGGTCCACGTGCGCGTCAAGGAGGGCAACCGCTCCAGGATCCAGGTGTTCCAGGGTGTGGTGATCCGGCGTCAGGGCGGCGGGATCCGGGAAACGTTCACCGTGCGCAAGATCAGCTACGGCGTCGGCGTCGAGCGGACGTTCCCGGTGCACAGCCCGTCGATCGACAAGATCGAGACCGTGACGCGCGGCAAGGTCCGCCGGGCCAAGCTGTACTACCTGCGGGAACTGCGCGGCAAAGCCGCGCGCATCCGGGAGCGCCGCGAGTCCCCGGCCAGCTAAAAGCACCCGCGGGATGTCCAGGGGCCAGCGCCGGCCACAATTTCCGCCTCCGCGCACGGCGACTCGCTATGACACGATTAGCCCCCTTAAAGAGGGTTTGACGTGCTCAAACTCATTTAGAGTGAGCACCTGTACCGTTTTCGTTAGTGCTGCGTGGCGCTAGGCTCATGACAATGACCGACGAGGAAGACGGCTCTGGCGACCGGCCGGTGACACGTGCGCACGGCCGGCCGGGGCAGGCGCCCGGAGGAGAGCGCCCGGGCACGGGGACCGGGGATGCGGGAGGCGCAGGCATGAACGGGACCAGCCCGCAGGATCCCGCGGGGCCAGCAGGAGCGTCCGCCGCCCCGGGCCCGGCGGCCCACCAGTCGAGCGCCGGTACGCCCGCGGCAGGCGGCCCGGCGGCCGGCGGTGGCTCTCCCGGCGGTGGCTCTCCCGGGGGAGCCCCCGGGACCCCGGGCCAGAGCCCGGCGAAGACCCCGCCGAAAAAGAAGAAGAAGGGCAGATCCTTCTGGAAGGAACTGCCGATCCTCATCGTCGTCGCCCTGCTGCTCACCCTGGTCATCAAGACCTACGCCATCCAGGCGTTCTACATCCCGTCCGGCTCGATGCAGAACACCCTGGCCATCGGCGACCGCGTCCTGGTCAACAAGGTCGTGTACGACACCCGCAGCATTCACCGCGGCGACATCATCGTCTTCAGCGGGGACGGTTCGTGGAATCCGGAGACCCCGCCCGCCAGCAACAACTTCATCGCGAGGTTCGGCGCGAGCGTCGCCTCGATGTTCGGCTTCGCCCGGGACCAGAACGACTACATCAAGCGGGTCATCGGGCTGCCCGGCGATCACGTCGCCTGCTGCGATGCCGAGGGCCGGGTGACCGTCAACGGCGTGGCGCTGAACGAGCAATCATTCCTGTACCCCGGCAACTCCCCGTCGGACAACCGGTTCAGCGTGACCGTCCCGGCCGGCAGCCTGTGGGTGATGGGTGACCACCGCGACGTGTCCTGGGATTCGCGCGGCCACCGGGTCGGCTATCCGGGCGGCGGCTCGATCCCGGAAAGCGCCGTGGTGGGCCGGGCCTTCATCACCATCTGGCCGTTCAGCCAGTGGCACGTGCTGAACATTCCGTCCACGTTCCAGCAGACGGCGATCAGCCGCGCCCCGGCCAGTCAGGCCGCGGCCAGCCCGGCCGGCCAGGCCGCCGCGGTGGCCGACGCGGGGGTGCCCGTACGCGCCTCCGCTCCCGTGGCGCCCCTGGCTGCCGGCTTCGCCGGGGCGCTGCCGCTGACGTTGCTGCAGCGCAAGGCGCGCACTGTCATGCGCCGCCGCCGCGCGCGCCGGTAGGCCGCGTCTGGTGCGCTGCGGGCGAGCTGCCGGGGCGCGCCCGCGCTTGCGGGTGCCGCCGGCGGGGCGTGCCCATAGCAGGCTCACGCCGGCGGGATCTGGCGTAATCTTTCGAATGTCATGGTCCGGCCCCCCAGCAAGCCGGCCACCGGCCCGGAACGGGCTCGATGGCGGCACTCCGGTCACACGCCCCGGCGGAACGCGGGGCTGGCCGCCTACGAGAACGTCCTGGCCCGCGCGGGGCTGTCCCCGGTCGCCGGGATCGACGAAGCGGGCCGCGGCGCCTGCGCGGGGCCATTGGCCGTGGCCGCGGTCGTCCTCGACTGCGCGACGATCCGCCGGATACCGGGCCTGGCCGATTCCAAGCTGCTGACCCCAGAGGAGCGTGAGAGCGTCTACGCCGGCGTCATCCGGTGGGCCGTGGACTGGCACGTGGTCGCCATCCCGCCCCAGGAAGTCGACGCTCTCGGGCTGCACGTGTGCAACGTGGCGGGCATGCGGCGCGCGCTGGCCGGGCTGCGCCGCCGCCCGGGTTACGTCCTGACCGACGGCTTCCCGGTGCGCGGTCTCGGCGTGCCTGCCCTCGCCGTCTGGAAGGGCGATCAGGTCACGGCCTCGGTGGCGGCTGCCTCCGTGGTGGCCAAGGTGACCAGGGACCGCGTGATGGTCGCGCTCGGCGAGTCCTATCCCGCGTACGGATTCGCCCGCCACAAGGGGTATTCCACGCCCGATCACATGGCCGCGCTGTGCGCCTGGGGACCGTGCCCGGAGCACCGGTATTCGTATACGAACGTCCAGCAGGCGAACCGCCGCTGGGCAACCGGCTGGCAGGGCGGCGACCCGGACTTCGATACCGTCGCGGACCTTACCGCGGACCCTGATGGCCCCGGGATGCACGGCGGCCCGGATCCCGGCCGTGAGCCGGGTGCGGACGAAGTGGCAGACGAGGCGGTCGTGGTGAAAGCCGGCCGGGCTGGAACCGCGTGGTCCCGCACGCCGCATCGGGCAGACTAAATTAGGGACACCGCCACGAGCGCGGGAGAGGAGAATGAGCGCATGGCTGACTTGGGGCGATGGCGTGCCGCGGGCTCAGCTGGACAGGATCCGCGGGGCGGGCAATGCGGGTGAGCGCGCGGCGGGCGGGCGCCGTCAACCGGCGATCGGAGGGGCAGGCATGAGCACGGAAGACCTCGAAAAGTACGAAGCCGAGATGGAGCTTCAGCTTTATCGCGAATACCGCGACGTGGTGGGCCTTTTCAGCCACGTGGTCGAGACCGAGCGCCGCTTCTACCTCACCAACGAGGTCGAGCTGAGCGTGCGCAACTCCGACAACGGTGAGGTCTTCTTCGAGGTCGTTATGCGTGACGCATGGGTCTGGGACATGTACCGGCCTGCCCGGTTCGTGAAGAACGTACGCGTCGTCACCTTCAAGGACGTCAACATCGAGGAACTGGCCAAGAGCGACCTCGATCTCCCCGAGGACAAGCCCGGCTTCTCCGCCTGAGGCCGTCCGGACCGAATCCGCCGCCGCGCGGGCCGGCACGCCCGCGCCCAGCCGCCTGCCGTGGCCGCCCCTGGCGGCCGGTCTCCCGGGTCACCCTGCCCCGCCTGCCGTGGCCGCCGGTCCCCCGCCCATCAGAACACGCAGTACCGACAATCCGGCGCCGCCGTCCACCGGCCGGCGATTCGCTGTCTCGTTATCCACAGCCCGCCGGGCCGTCATGTCGCTGCCGCCCCGCTCCGGCGATCGTCGGATCCGGAGGTGGTGACGATGCGCGCCAAGGATGTTCTGGGCCGGAACGGAGAACAGGCCGCCGCCGAGTACCTGGAAACCAAGGGTTTGCGGATACTCGACCGGAACTGGCGCTGCGCCGACGGCGAGATCGACATTGTGGCCGTGGACCGCCGCACGTTCGTCGTTTGCGAGGTCAAGACCCGGTCCGGTACCCGTTACGGCACGCCGCTGGAGGCCGTGAGCCGCCTGAAACGCAACCGGCTCCGGCGGCTGGCGGTCCGCTGGCTGACCGCCCACGGGGTGCACTTCGACCAGGTGCGGGTCGATGTGGTCGGCGTCGCGCCCGAGCCGCCCGGGGGGTTCACCGTCGAGCACGTCCGGGGGGTGGGGTAGGTGGCTCTGGCCCGGACGTATTCGGTCGCCCTGGTAGGTGTGCACGGTCATGTCGTCGAGGTCGAGGCGGACATCGCCAGCGGGCTGGTCGGCATGGTGCTGGTGGGCCTGCCCGATACGGCGCTGCGTGAGGCCCGGGACCGGATCCGCGCGGCGGTCCTCAACAGCGGCGAGCAGTGGCCGCAGCGCCGGATCACCGTCGGGCTGTCCCCGGCCAGCCTGCCCAAGCGCGGCAGCGGCTTCGACCTGCCGATCGCGGTCGCCCTGCTCGCGGCGGCCGGCGCCCTGAACGCGGCCGCGCTGGCGGGTGTGATGTTTCTCGGTGAGCTTGGCCTCAACGGGCAGTTGCGCCCGGTGCACGGGGTGCTGCCCGCGGCGGCCGCCGCGGCCGCCGCGGGTTTGTGCACGGCCGTGGTGGCGCCGGCGAACGCGCGGGAGGCCGCGCTGGTTCCCGGTCTGCGCACCGTCTCCGCCCCGACCCTCGCGGCGCTCCTCGGCCGGATGCGCGGGGCAGCGGCAGCCGGCGGCGCCGTGGCGGAACTCGCCGGCCAGCCTGGCGAGCCGCCGCCCGGCGGCGCGCATCCTGGCCCGGGCGCCCGCGGTCCGGCGGCCCGCGGTCCGGCGATGGACCTGTCCGACGTCCTGGGCCAGCCGATCGCCCGGCGTGCCGCGGAGATCTGCGCCGCGGGCGGGCATCACCTGTCCCTGCTCGGGCCGCCGGGGGCGGGCAAGACGATGCTCGCCGAGCGGTTGCCCACGATCTTGCCCCGGCTGGACGCCGCGGCCGCTCTGGAGGTGACGTCGATCCACTCGGTCGCGGGGACGCTGCCAGAGGACAGCCCGCTGATGACCGGGCCGCCGTTTTGCGGGCCGCATCACACCGCCACGAAGGCCGCCATCGTCGGCGGCGGCAGCGGCACCATCCGCCCGGGCGCGGCCTCCCTCTCGCACCGGGGCGTGCTGTTCCTCGACGAGGCACCCGAATTCGGCCGGGACGTGCTGGACGCGCTCCGCCAGCCGCTCGAATCGGGGGAGGTGGTGATAGCCCGGTGCGGTATCACGGCGCGGTTCCCCGCGCGGTTCACGCTCGTGCTGGCGGCCAACCCGTGCCCCTGTGCCAGGGCGGCCGCGTCACCCCGGTCGGCGTGCTCGTGCAGCCCGGCCGCCAGGCGCCGCTATCTCGGCCGTCTGTCCGGGCCGTTACTGGACCGGGTCGACGTGAAGGTGGAGCTGCTTCCCGTGGGCCGTGCGGAACTGCTGAACGACCGGGCGTTCACCGAGACGAGCGCGACGGTGGCCGCCCGTGTCGCGCAGGCCCGCCGCCGCGCGGCCCGCCGCCTGGCCGGCACGCCCTGGCACGTCAACGCCGAGGTTCCCGGCGCGGAGCTGCGGCGCTCGTATCCCCCCGGCCGGGACGCGCTCGCGCCGCTGGAACGCGCCATCGAACTCGGCGAGATCAGCGCGCGCGGCGTCGACAAGGTGGTCCGGGTGTCCTGGACGCTGGCGGACCTGGCCGGCAAGGACCGGCCCACCGTCGCCGAATGCGGCTATGCGCTCGGCCTGTGGCTGGGGGTGGTGACGTGAGCACCGCATCCGGCCGTCAGCGCGTGGCGCGGGCCGTCCTGACCTACCTGGCCGAGCCGGGCGATCCGGTGCTCACCGGATTGCTGACCGCCTGCCAGCCGGCCGACATCGTCGCGGCGGTCGAGGCGGGGCATCCGCCCGCGGTCCCCACGGGCTGGTGGGCGACGGTCCGGGCGGATGGGCGCCCCCGCGGGTCCGATCGCCGGCACGCGGCGCGGCTGGAACACTCCTTCGGGGCCTGGCGGAGCAGGCTCGGCCGCGTCCCGCCGGAGCCGGACCTGGCCGGGTTTCACCGGGACGGGGTCCGCCTGGTGTGCCCGGGGGAGCCGGAGTGGCCGACGCAGCTGGATGTGCTGGGTGTGGCCCGCCCGTATGCGCTGTGGCTACGCGGCGAAGCTGACCTGCGGTACTGCTGCCTGCGGTCGGTGTCGGTCGTGGGTGCTCGCGCCGCGACGGCCTACGGGGCGCACGTCGGCACGAATATGGCCGCGGCGCTGGCCGAGCGTGGGTGGGCCGTGGTGTCGGGTGGCGCGTACGGCATCGACGGGTGCGCGCACCGCGGGGCCCTCGCCGCCGATGGGGTGACCATCGCCGTGCTGGCCTGCGGCGTGGACGTCGCCTATCCGCGTGGTCATCGCGACCTGCTGGCCGGCATGGCGGCGCAGGGGGTCCTGGTCAGTGAGTGGCCGCCCGGCCGGACCCCGACCCGGCGGCGGTTCCTCATCCGCAACCGCGTGATCGGGGCACTGTCGCGGGGCACCGTCGTGGTCGAGGCTGGGGTGCGCAGCGGTGCCCTGAACACCGCGCGGCACGCGCGTGATCTCGGCCGCCCGCTGATGGCCGTGCCGGGCCCGGTGACGTCGGAGGTGTCGGCTGGCTGCCACAAGATCATGCGCGAGTGGGGCGCGGTCTGCGTGACCGGCGCCGCGGACGTCATCGAGATGCTCAGCCCGCTGGGAGAGCGCGCCAGCGGCCAGCCCGGCGCCCTGCCCGGTGGCGGGGCGCGGGATGGCGGCGCGCGGGGGAGCCCGTGGGCCGGCGCGGCGGCGGGCGGCGACCCGCTGCTGGCGCGGGACGCGCTGGATGCCCTGAGCGCCGATGTCCTCCGGGCCGTCCCGGCCCGGGGCGCCGGGCCGGCCACGATCGCCGCCGCGGCGGGCCTCGGCGTGGACGCGGTGGTCCGGTCGCTCGGCCTGCTCGCGGCCGGCGGCTACGTCGAGCGCTGCTCCCGGGGCTGGCGCGTTCGCCCGGCCGCCCGCTAGCCAGCCTGCTGCCCAACTCCCGCGCCGCGGAGCCCGGGGCGCACACCCCGGGCCCGCAGCGGGGGCAGCTCAGCAGCCCTGAGCCTGCCGGTAGAGCGCCATGGTGACGGTGATGCCCGCGCCGGCGGCCAGCAGCAGGGTGGTGCGTGCCTCGGCGAGCCGCCCCGACCTGATCGCGGCCTGCAAGGCGGCGATGGGCCCGGTCGTGTAGGCGTTCTCCAGTTCCTCGCTCACATAGGCGACACGGTCACCCGGGATGCCGAGCCGTATCCGCAGCGGGTCGCAGAAGTCCGGGCCGGCGGGAGCGAGCACCAGCAGATCGATGTCGCCGGGCTCCATTCCCCGGCGGTGCAGGAAGCGCCAGGCCGACTCCTCGGCGCAGTCGACGAGGCGGCCGTGGTAGCCGGGCCTGGTGTCCACGACCATCCGGCTGCGGCCGCGGGGCCGGCGGCGGCCGCCCGGCCGCCGGCCGGGCCGGCGCTCCTCCTGCCAGACCAGCCCGCTCACGAACAGGTCCGCGTACTCGGGGAACGTCTCCGCGCCGAAGTCGGTGAATCCGTCCGCGCTGTCATCCCAGCCCAGCAGCAGCGCGCCGCCGGCCGGCTGGAACATGGCCGGCCGCCGCGCCTTGCCGTCGGGATCGACGTCGCTGGCGACGACCGCGCCGAGCCCGATGACACCGGACCGCAGCATGCCCGCCTCGAGCTGGATGGCGTTGAGGACGCCGCAGGTGCCGTTGAGCAGGTCGAACGAGAACGTCCCGTGCCCGCCGGCCGGCAGATGGCCGGGGCTGGCGCCGATGTCCTCCTGCACGAGGGCGGCCAGCGCGGGCTCACCCATGTTGTCTTCCCGGTAGAGGCCGGTGTTGATCAGCATGTCCACGTCGGACGGCTGCCGCCCCGCGTAGGTCAGGCAGGCGCCGGCGGCGGTGTCAGCGAGCCGCCGCGCGGCCGGCTTCCGTGGTCCGCGGCTGGTCAGCGCGACGGCGGCTTCAATGCGTGCGGCCATAACGGTCCACCTGATCGTCGATGGTGAAGATCGCCATTCCGATCTCGATTCCGGAGGCCAGCGCCAGCAGCATGACCCGGTCGCCCTTGCCGAGCCGCCGTTCCTCCAGGTACTTGTGCAGCGCCACGAACAGCGTGGTCGATGACGTGTTGCCGTATTCCTCGAGGTTCACGACCACATGCTTCGGCCGGGCGCCGAGGCGGCGGGCGAACTCCTCGGTGCCCTTGCGGATGGCCCGGGCCGAGGTCTGGTGGGGGATCAGGTAGTCGATGTCGGCAATGTCGATGCCGGCCTCGCCGATGGCCTCCGCGACCAGCGGCGCCAGCTCGTCGATCGCGACCTTCTGGATCGTCCGGGACTTGGTGTACATCTGCGCGCCCGGTCCCACGGTGCTGGGGAACGCCAGGCACAGCCGGCTGTGCTCGGCGAGCGTAGTGAAGCCGATCACGTCGATGCCGGCCGCGCCCTCCGGAGCCCGTTCCAGGATCACCGCGGCTCCCGCGTCGCCGAGCGTGAGTGAGGCAAGCTGCCGGCTGAACAGGGACCGGACCTGCCTCGCCGCGTTCCAGCTCAGGTGCGAGATGTACTCGCCGGACACCACCATCCCGCAGCGGATCTCACCCCGGGCGATCATGTCCTGGAGCAGGAACACCCCGGTCAGCATGCCGGCGCAGGCGTTGGAGATGTCGAAGTTCACCGCGCCCGGAGTGCCGATCGCGAGCTTCACGTACATGCTCAGCGGCGGCTCGAACGACTGCGACGCCTCGCCTTTGGACCGAGTGATGCTGGAGCTGATCACCATCTCGATGTCTGCCGCGCGGTGACCGGAATGCGCCAGGCAGTCGCGGGCCGCGCCGGCCGCCAGCGTGAAGGAGTTCTCCCCGGGATCGACAACGTGCCGCTCGTGGATGCCGGTCAGCCGCTCCAGCTGGATACGGGTGCGGTGCCGGGTCCGGCTCATCAGCTCCCTGGTCGTCAGCATCCGGGCGGGCAGTTTCACGCCGACGCTTTCGATCCGGCACCCCTGGGCGGAACCCGGGCTGAGCGACTCGAGCGCCAGCCAGCGGCCCGGTTCCGTGCTGCGGGTCTGGGTCATCCCGTCCTCCCATCCCGGCGCCGTCACGATGACGTCTGCTACCTGCGACGGAACTCCAGGTTAGGCCCGCGTACATAGGGACGAATGTCATCGGGACAGGCCCATGAGGCCCGACGAGGATCCGGCCGCCGCCGGCCAGAGTGAGGTCATGACGGCAGCAGGCAGCACGACCGGGCTGACGGTCGCGGTGACCGGGCCGACCGGCACGTTCGGGTTCGGCCTGGTTCCGCTGCTGGAAGCCGACGAGCGGGTGGCGCGGGTCACCGGCATCGCCCGGCGCCCGTTCGACCCGGCCGCGTACGGGTGGACGAAGATGAGCTACCAGCGCGGCGACGTCCGCGACCCCGGGGCGCTGCGCGACGCGTTCGGCCGCGCCGACGTGGTTGTCCACCTCGCGTTCTCGATCACCGGCGCGGCCTCGCGGTCGACGATCCGGGACATCAACGTGGCCGGCACGCTGAACGCCTACCGCGCGGCGGCCGCGGCCGGTGCGCGCCGGTTCGTCTTTGCCTCGTCCGTCGCGGCCTACGGTTTCCACCCGGACAACCCGGTCGGGATGACCGAGGAGTGGCCCGTACGCCCGGCCGCGCGGCTGTTCTACGCCCAGCAGAAGGCCGAACTTGAGCGCCTGCTGCACGCCGAGGCCGCGCAGGCCGCCGGGCCGGCGGCCCCCGGCTTGTACGTGCTGCGCCCGTCGATCGTGCTCGGCCCGCACACGGTCGGCGGGAAGGACCTGCTCGCCAGGCCGGTGACGTGGCTGGCGCGGCACCGGATCAACAGGATCGGCCACCTCCCGGTGCTGGTGCCGCGGATCCCGTTGCAGTTCGTGCACGAGCAGGATGTGGGGCGCGCACTGCAGCAGTGCATTGTCGCGGCTGGGCCGCCAGGCGCCTACAACATCGCCGCCGACGGGGTGGTGACCGCCGCCGAGATAGCGCGCGAACTCGGCCTGTTCCCGATCGAAGTGCCAGGCACCCCGGCGCAGGCCGCGGCGCGGATCCTCGCGGCCATGCCGTTCCTGCTCCCCGTCGCGGAGTGGGTGGAGGCGGTCAGCCACCCGGCGATCATGGACACCACGCGGGCCCGCCGGGAGCTGGGCTGGGCGCCGCGGTTCACCGCGATCCAGGCGCTGCGTGACACCCTGAGCCGGGGCCTGGACCCGCCTCCCGTGCCCTGATGATCCGGGCGGTTCAGGTCACCGGGATGAGGTCGATGACGACGGTGTTCCCCGGCCCGGCAGCCAGCAGGTTGACCAGCCGGGTGGCCCATCCGCACCCGGTGAACGGCGGCCGATCGTAGCGCCCGGTCAGGCGACCGCCCCGATCGAGGCGGAAGCCCGGCGCGGAGCGGAGCGGCACCGTGGCGTGCCCGGCGGTGCGGCACGAGCCGCCGCCGATCACCGTCCAGCCCAGGACGCGGACGGCGCGGATGACCGCCCCGACGGTGACCGTCGCGAATAGGCCGACGTCCTCGCTGAGCCGGCCGGTGACGGGGGCGTCCGCCGTGATCTCGACCGTCGAGCTGAACAAACTGATGCCGAGGACCGTCCGGCTCGCCGTCGACGGGGTCAGAGTGAGGCTGCCGGTGAAACGGCCGGCACCCAGATCCGGGCGCAGCGTCAGCGAGCCGGCCAGCGGTACGCGCAGCGGACTGCTGCGCACGGTGAGGAACCCCCGCACCAGGTAGGCGATCTCGGGCATAGGACAAGCTCAGGACATCGGCGGGCTATCCGCAACCCGGGGCAGCGGTGATCCGGGCCGACACGCGGGCCGGTGCTTGGGAACAGGGACGGGCGGGACAAGACTTGAGGGGTGTCCGGGGCGGCCTGGGTTGACGCGGTGACGGCGGAATTCGAGCGCCACGTGGCGGCCGAGCGCGGCCTGTCGCCGCATACGGTCCGCGGGTACGTCGGCGACGCCCGCTCGCTGCTGGAGCACGCGAGCCGCAGCGGCGCCAGCGGCCCCGGCGACCTGAGCGCACCGCTGCTGCGCAGCTGGCTGGCGGTGCAGCACGAGGCCGGGGTGTCGCGCGCGACGCTCGCGCGCCGCGGCGCGGCGGCGCGCTCGTTCACCGCGTTCGCGTACCGCCGCGGCTGGCTAGCCAGCGATCCGGGCACCGTGCTGGGCAGCCCGAAGGTGCGCCGGGCCCTGCCGCACGTGCTGCGCGAGGCGGAGATGGCCGGCGTGCTGGCCTCGGCGAAGGCCGACATCGAGCAGCGTCCGCCGGGCCGCACCCCGGCGGACGCCGCGGTCGTGCTGCGGGACGCGGCGATCCTCGAACTGCTGTACGCCACCGCTATCCGCGTCAGTGAGCTGTGCGGGCTCGACCGCGGCGCGCTGGACCTCGGGCGGCGGACCATCCGGGTGCTGGGCAAGGGCGCCAAGGAACGCACGGTCCCGGTGGGCGTGCCGGCGATCCGCGCGGTCAGCCAGTGGGAACGGTCGGGGCGTCCCGTCCTCGCGCGCGACGGCAGCGGGCCGGCCCTGTTCCTGGGCGCGCGCGGCCGCCGGGTGGACCCCCGGACCGTGCGCCGGGTCGTACACGAGCGGCTGCGCGCGGCGGGCGTCCCGGCCGGCCCCGGGCCGCACGGGCTGCGCCACACCGCCGCAACCCACCTGCTGGAAGGCGGCGCCGACCTTCGCAGCGTGCAGGAGATACTCGGCCATTCCTCGCTGGCCACGACGCAGATCTACACCCACGTCTCGGTGGACCGCCTCAAGGCAAGCTACCGCCAGGCCCACCCGCGCGCGTGACGGCCGGCGGCCGGTGTCAGGGCACCGGCGGGACATAGCGGTCGATGAAGTCGTTACGGAACTTCCCGTCCGGGTCGTAACCGCGCAGCAGCGCGCGGACCCGGTCGCCGCCACGCACGACCTCCTGGAGTTCCGCCACGCTGGACGGCACCCGGAAGTCCCTGCTGGCGAATGTCACGTTCCGGCCCAGTTGACTGGCTGTCCGCTCATCGTAAAAGTATTGGTATTCAGTATTTCCTGCCATCGCCGGGGCAGCTTCCCGGGGCTGCCCCGCTGGCCGCCCAAGGTTAACCCTGTCCCCCCGGCCTGGCGCAGCACATACAATTGGCAGCAGCCGCCGGCCGAACGCATCCCCGTGTCCGCCTGGTGGTCAAAGTTCGCGCGCCCGCTCGCCGTACGGGAACGATGGGTCCCGGTGGTGCGCACCGCTCGGTCCGTGGGCCTGACCAGGCCCGCCGCAGGTGCGTACGGGCGCCAGGAAGCAACCGAGCAGCGCGGGCGCCCCCTGGGGCGCGGCGCGGGATGAAAGGACCTCCGGTATGTCCCCGGTCGTCACCATGAAGCAGCTCCTGGAGAGCGGCGTTCACTTCGGGCACCAGACCCGCCGCTGGAACCCCAAGATGAAGCGTTACATCTTCACCGAGCGCAACGGCATCTACATCATCGACCTCCAGCAGTCCCTCGACTACATCGACCGCGCCTACGAGTTCATCAAGGAGACCGTCGCGCACGGCGGCACGATCCTCTGCGTCGGCACCAAGAAGCAGGCCCAGGAAGTCATCGCCGAGCAGGCGGGACGGGTCGGGATGCCGTACGTCAACCAGCGCTGGCTGGGTGGCATGCTGACCAACTTCTCCACCGTCTTCAAGCGCCTTCAGCGGCTCAAGGAGCTAGAGGAGATCGACTTCGGCGACGTATCGGGCTCCGGCATGACCAAGCGCGAGCTGCTGCACCTGCGCCGCGAGCGGGACAAGCTCGACCGCACGCTGGGCGGGATCCGGCACATGTCGCGGGTCCCGAGCGCGGTGTGGGTGGTGGACACGAAGAAGGAGCACATCGCCGTCAGCGAGGCGCGCAAGCTGGGTATCCCGGTCGTGGCGATCCTCGACACCAACTGCGACCCAGACGAGGTCAACTACCCGATTCCCGGGAATGACGACGCCATCCGCAGCGTTGCGCTGCTGACCAGGGTGGTCGCCGACGCAGTGGCCGACGGCCTGATCGCCAGGGCCGGTTCCGCGGATGGCGAGGAGAAGCCGTCCGCCGACAGCCCGGGGACCGAGTTCGGCAGCGAGGAGCCGCTGGCGGAGTGGGAGCGCGAGCTCGCCGAGAGCGGCGCCCCGCAGCCCGAAGCGGCGGCGCCCCCGGCCGGCGAGGCCGACGCCGAGACCGTCAGCGAGCCGGCCGCGGCCAACGGTGCCCACGCTGAGCCCGGCGAGCCGGTCAGTGCCAACGGCGCCCCGTCCGAAGGCGCGGAATAGGCGCAGCCGTCACGGCGCGCAGCCGGACCCGGGGCGTGCTGGCCCCGGGTCCGGCCGCATGCCTGGCGCAGGCGCACCGGCCCCCAGGCCGGGATCAGACATGCAGTGCAGGGAAAGGGACAGAAGAGGGACATGGCGAACTTCACCGCCGCTGACGTAAAGCGGCTCCGGGACCAGACCGGTGCCGGGATGATGGATTGCAAGCGGGCCCTGGAAGAGGCCGGCGGCGACATCGAGAACGCGGTCGAGCTGCTGCGCCTGAAGGGCGCCAAGGACGTCACCAAGCGCGCGACCCGGACCGCGGCCAACGGGCTGGTCACGGCCGAGCTGTCCGGCACGGACACCGGCGTGCTGGTCGAGCTGAACTGCGAGACCGACTTCGTGGCCAAGACCGACCTGTTCCAGCAGGTCGCCGGCGAGATCGCCCGCGCGGCGCTGGCCAGCGGCGCGGCCGACCGGCTCGCCCTGCTCGGCGCCGAGGTCCGGCCCGGCCAGACCGCCGAGCAGGTCATCGAGGAGGCCAGCGCCTCCCTGAAGGAAAAGCTGGAGCTGGGCCGGTACGCCCGCTTCGGCGGCGGCTTCGTGACCAGCTACCTGCACAAGTCGGATGCGGCGCTGCCGCCTACGCTCGGGGTGCTCGTCCAGATCGGCACGGCGAACGCCGACGTGGCCAAGGACCTGGCGCAGCAGGTGGCCGCGATGCGGCCGCTGTACACGACCCGCGACGAGGTGCCGGCCGACGAGGTGGAGAAGGAGCGCCGGATCGCGGAGCAGATCACCCGCGACGAGGGCAAGCCCGAGCAGGCGATCCCCAGGATCGTCGAGGGCCGGCTGAACTCTTACTTCAAGGACGTCGTGCTCACCGAGCAGCCGTTCGTCAAGGAGCAGAAGAAGACGATCAAGCAGGTTCTCGACGACGCCGGCGTGACCGTGCGTGCCTTCGCCCGGTTCCAGGTCGGGCAGGCCTGAGCAGGACATGGCCGGCGGGCGCCGCCCGCCGGCCATGACGGCAGCAGGGGACGTGGCGGATCAGAAAGGGAGGTCACTCGGTGCAGCAGCCCGATGGCGCGTGGAGCGGACCACGAGAAGATGCGACGGCTGCGGCGATCCGGGCGGCGTCCGCCGCCATCGGTGATCCCGCCCCCAAGCAGCCGGGGGCCTTCTTCGCCCCCCGTGCCATGGCGAACGTGGCCGCGGCCACCGAGGGCGAGGCGTTCCACAAACGGTGGAACCGGGTCGTGGTCAAGCTGTCCGGCGAAGCCTTCGCCGGCCGGGAGCCGCTCGGCATCGCACCCGACGCGGTGGCTCACATCGCCGCCGAAGTCGCGGCGGCGGTCGCGGACGGCGTCGAGGTGGCGGCCGTCGTCGGCGGCGGCAACATGTTCCGCGGCGCCGTGCTGTCCGAGCGGGGCATCGACCGGGCCCGCGCGGACTACATGGGCATGCTCGGCACGGTGATCAACTGCCTGGCCCTGCAGGACGTGCTGGAGAAGATGGGCGTCGACACGCGGGTGCAGACCGCCATCACCATGGGCCAGGTCGCCGAGCCGTACATCCCGCGCAAGGCCATCCGGCACCTGGAGAAGGGCCGGGTCGTCATCTTCGGGGCCGGGCTCGGCGCGCCGTTCTTTTCCACCGATACCTGCGCCGCGCAGCGAGCGCTGGAGATCGGCGCCGAAGCCGTGCTCAAGGGCACAGCCGTGGACGGTGTCTACGATGCCGACCCGCGGAAGAACCCGGGCGCCATGCGGTTCGACCGGGTCGACTACGGCGAGGTACTGGCGCGGGGGCTGAAGGTCATGGACGCCACCGCGGTCAGCCTGTGCATGGACAACGGCCTGCCCATCGTCGTATTCGACCTGCACGGCCAGGGCAATGCCGTCCGGGCCATCCGCGGGGAAAAGGTCGGCACGCTGGTGTGCGCTGCCGACGCGTGATCACGCGCCGCGCTGCCACCCCGAGGTCTTGCGGCGGGTACGCTCGCGTCTACCTGGATAACGTGAACGCTCGACAATTGATGGACACACCGCCTCACAGGAGCCCGCGATGATCGACGACATACTCCTCGACGCGGAGGAGAAAATGCAGAAGGCGGTTGCGGTCGCCAAGGAAGAGTTCGGCGTGATCCGTACGGGACGTGCGCACCCCGTCATGTTCAACAAGCTCACTGCCGTGTATTACGGCAGCCAGACACCGCTGAACCAGCTCGCCTCGTTCCACCTGCCCGAGGCGCGGATGGTGATCGTCCAGCCGTATGACAAGTCCTCGCTGGCCGCCATCGAGCGGTCCATCCGGGACAGCGACCTGGGCGTCAACCCGACCAACGACGGGACCGTGATCCGCGTCGTCTTCCCCGAGCTGACCGAGGAACGGCGGAAGGAATACATCAAGGTCGCCCGGCACAAGGCCGAGGAGGGCCGGGTGGCTATCCGCAATATCCGCCGGCACGGCAAGGACGGGATCGACAAGCTCGTCAAGAACGGTGAGACGGGCGAGGACGAGGGCCGCCGCGGCGTGCACGAACTCGACGAGCTCACCAAGACCTACGTCGAGCAGGTGGACGAACTGCTCAAGACCAAGGAATCCGAGCTCCTCGAGGTCTAGGTGGAGGACGGCAACCAGCCGGGCCCCGACGCGGACACACCCGCCGCCGCTGGCACCTTCAGCCCTCACGCCCCGCCTGCAGGACCCGCGGGGCCGGATGCCCAGCCGTCCCGGTCGGGGCGGAATCTGCCCGTCGCGGCCGGCGTGGGGGTTTTGCTCGGCGGCATTGTCATCCTCACCCTGTTCACCGTAAAGGCGACGTTCCTTATCGTCATGGGCGCCGCCGCGGCCGTCGCGTTGTGGGAACTGGCGCGGGCGTTCGGCACCCGCGGCACGCACGTGGCGGTCATCCCGGCCGCCGCGGGCGCCACCGCGATGTGGGTGTGCGCGTACTGGTGGAACGACCAGGCCGTGCTCACCTCGCTGGTCCTGACCGTGATCGTGCTCCTCGCCTGGCGGCTGCCCGGCGGCATCGACGGCTACCTGCGTGACGTGATGGCCGGCGTGTTCGCGGTCGTGTACGTGGGCCTGCTGGCGTCGTTCATCGTGGCCATGCTGGCCCCGGCGGACGGTGCCCGGCGGGTGGTGACGTTCGTGGCCCTCACCGTGTGCAGCGACATCGGCGGCTACTTCGCAGGCAGCCTGCTGGGCCGCCATCCGATGGCCCGGGTCATCAGCCCGCACAAGACCTGGGAGGGCCTGGCCGGTTCCGCGCTGACCTGCCTGGTCGCGGGAGCCATCCTGATCCCGGTCCTGCTGCACGGGCACGCCTGGCAGGGGATCGTGACCGGCGCGGCCGCCGCGGCCGCCGCCGTCCTGGGCGACCTGGCCGAGTCCGCGATCAAGCGGGACCTGCAGATCAAGGACATGGGCTCGGTGCTGCCGGGGCACGGCGGCATCCTGGACCGGGTCGACTCGCTGCTGGTCACCGCGCCGGTGATCTGGCTGCTGCTGACGGTCTTCGTGCCTGTCCCCGGCTAGCGGCCGGATTATCCGGCGACCCAGCTCCGGCCCTGCAAGGCCAGCGCGGCGACCAGGCTCGCCGACCCCTGCTCCTTGGCGATCTGCCGTTCCGCTTCGGAGATCGGCACCACCCACAGCCAGCGCACCCGATCCCCGCCGAACGAGAAACCCGACAGGTCCGGGGCGTGCGGCCCGGGCAGGCCGCCGACGTCGTCCAGCAGCAGCACCGCCTCGTACCCGGCCCCGCTGCCCCCCAGCGGGAACATGGCCGGCTCGTGGTACCACCGGACGCTGTGCCCGGGGCCGAACCAGGTGACCGCGCGCCACGGATACGGGGCGTGCCACACGAAGACCCGCGCGGCCTGGGCGGGCGGCATCGTGGTCGCCATCGCGAGCTCGATCCGCGCGTGCGCCGCGGGGTCCTCGACCAGCCGTTCCACCACCGGCATCCGCTGGCAGCTCATCCCGACCGTGGACAGCACCGTGTACGGGCGGCCGGCGTCCGGCGGCCGCTCGCTGATGCCCGCAAGCGGCTTTTTCCCCATCGACGCGTCCCAGTAGTGCCCGCCGGGGCCGAGCCGGTCCAGGTGCCCGAGCACCGCCTGCTGGAACACCCCCCAGGATCGCTCGTCGCTGCGCCAGTGCCAGTAGGCCCGGGCCCGGTCCACCCGGGGCCCCAGTCCCTCCATGGCGTCGTCCAGTGACCAGCCGAACGGGGTCTGGCCCAGGATGTCCCGGCTGTAGCCGGGCATCCCGCGGCGCGCATCGGACCACCCCGGGATGACCGCGAGCAGCTTGCCGTTCTCCAGCACGGCCACGCCGTCGCCTTCCTCGAACCACAGCGGCTCGAGCGTTCCCGGCTCGATCGGCGGCCGGCCCCCGGGCAGTTTCGTGTGCCCCGCCGGCATCACCGGCGCCTGCCCGGCCTCGATGCGGCCGGGGTCGGGGCTGGCCGGCGCCGGCAGGTGGTTGGCCACCCAGGTCGCGGCCAGGGTGGACGTGTCGTCGTGCAGGTAGGCGGCGGTGGTCATGCCGTCGTATTCGACCGTCAGCCGGCGGCTCTCGTACGGGTTCACGCTTTCGAGCAGCATCCCCGGCTGCTGCGGCCCCGCGGTTACCCGGTGCAACGTCGGCATACCTCGAATTTACGCCAACCGCGTAAGGCCTCCGCGCACCTGAGGAGCCATGGGCCAGCCCCGCGAAACGCCTATCCTGAGTGTCTGCCGCTCATCCAGCCGAACGGAACCGCCGTGCCATCTGCTCGCCCCGGCCCACCGCCGGCCCCGGGGGACACCGCCCGGGATTCCGTCGCGCTGCCGCCGGGGCTCGCCGGCGGCCGGGACGGCCGGCCGGGCGCGGCGGGCCGGGCACGGCCCCCCCGCCACCTCGCCGACCTGGGCCTGCCCGAGCGCCGGGCCGCCGTGGCCGGCCTGGGGGAACCGCCGTTCCGCGCCGACCAGCTGTCGCGGCAGTACTTCGCGCGGCTGGCCGACGATCCGGCTGAGATGACCGACCTGCCGCGGTCCTCCCGCCGGGAGCTGGCGGACGCGCTGCTGCCGCGGCTGCTGACCGCCGAGCGGGAGCTGACCTGTGACGGGGGCACGACGCGCAAGGCGCTGTGGCGCACTTTCGACCACGCCTACGTGGAGTCGGTGCTGATGCGCTACCCGGGCCGCGTCACAATGTGTGTCTCCTCCCAGGCCGGCTGTGCTATGGCGTGCCCGTTCTGTGCCACCGGCCAGGCCGGGCTGACCCGCAACCTGTCCACCGCGGAAATCGTGGAGCAGGTCGTGGCCGGGGCGCGCGCGCTGGCGCGCGGCCGGGTGCCGGGCGGCCCGGGCCGGGTCTCGAACGTCGTGTTCATGGGCATGGGCGAGCCGCTGGCCAACTACCGCAGTGTGATCCAGGCGGTGCGCCGGCTCACCGAGCCGGCCCCGGCCGGGCTGGGGATCTCGGCGCGTGGCGTCACCGTGTCCACCGTCGGCCTGGTCCCGGCGATCGGCCGCCTCGCGGCCGAGGGCCTGCCGGTGACGCTCGCCGTGTCGCTGCACGCCCCCGACGACGAGGCCCGGGATGAGCTGGTTCCGGTCAACCGGCGCTGGAAGGTCGCCGAGGTGCTGGATGCAGCGTGGCGCTATGCCGGGGTCACGGGCCGGCGCGTCTCCATCGAGTACGCGCTTATCCGCGACGTCAACGACCAGGCCTGGCGGGCTGACCTGCTGGGCCGGCTGCTGGCCGGGCGACTCGCGCACGTCAACCTGATCCCGCTGAATCCGACCCCCGGTTCGCGGTGGACCGCCTCGCGCCCGGCCGCGCAGGAGGGGTTCGTGGCGCGCCTGGAAGCGCACCGGGTGCCGGTCACCGTGCGGGACACCCGGGGCCGCGAGATCGACGGCGCCTGCGGCCAGCTGGCTGCATCATCCGGCGGGGCGACCCCCCGGACCCCCCGCATGCGCTCCGCGCCCCGCGATGGTAACTCGCCGGCGCACCGGCCGCTCGCCGGGCCGCAGGGGCCCGGCTCGTTGGGCCGGTTACGGGCGGCTCGCCGTAACCCGCGTGCGGTTCTCGCCGATGGCACCGGCCGCTCGCCCGGGCGCAAGGCCCGGGACTCGCTGGGCCGGTTACGGGCGGCTCGCCGCAGCCTGCTGCGGGTCCCGCCCCGCTGGCCACGGCGACCCCGGTGCGCGACGGGGCTGCCGCTGAGCAGAATGTGCACAGCGGCTCGTTCGGCCGGAACGTGGTCCTGATCTTCGGGAGGCGCGCTGGTGCGCGGCATGTCATGGCGGGGTGCCCTGGCGGGGAGTCGGCGTGCCCTCAGCCGGCAGGCGCTGAGCCAGCGCGCCGTTCATTGGGCCTGGCAGGCCGCCCAGCGCGCCGGGGCGGTGACTGCCGGAAGCCCGGCCGCGCAGCGGTTCGCCGCGTTCGGGGCCGGGTCGGTGCTGGTGTTCCCGCCCGGGGCCGTCTTCGGCGAGGCGTGGATCGAGATCGGCGCGGACACCGTCCTCGGCAAGCACGTATCGGTATCCGCGGGCACCGTGCCCGGCCAGGATCTGGGGCCGTCGCCGCTGCTGCGGATCGGTGACCGCTGCGTGATCGGCCGCGGTACCCACATCGTGGCGCACGACTCGATCGTGATCGGCGACGACGTGTTCACCGGGCCGTACGTCTACATCACCGACCAGAACCATGGGTACGCCGATCCCGACACGCCGATCGGGCGGCAGTGGCCGGCCAACGCGCCGGTCTCCGTCGGCGCCGGGAGCTGGCTGGGCGCCGGGGCGATCATCCTGCCCGGCTCGGTCATCGGGCGCAACGTGGTCGTCGGGGCGGGGTCGGTGGTGCGCGGGCAGGTCCCGGACCGCTGCGTGGTCGCCGGGGTCCCGGCCAAGGTCATCCGCGCCCACGTGGCCGGCGGCGGCTGGCTGCCGATGCGCGCCGACGCGCGCGAGCGTGAGCCGCTGGCCGAGCCCGAGCCGCCCGCCCCGCCGGAGCCGCGGGGCCTCCGTGCGCCGCTAGCCGACCCGGAGGGCGTCGAGGGCGTCCCGGAGCCGCCCCACCCGGTGTTCTAGCTGGGCGGTGCAGTCGGCCAGGGTAGGGTTCGCGCCGACCGCCGGCTGAGTGGACAGCACGCCCACCAGGTCTTCCACCGCGGCCAGGCGGCCCGACAGCTCCGCGAGCAGCGGCGAGGCGCTGCTGGCGGACGCGGTGTCACCGTCCGGCCCGGCCTGCGCCGCGGGCCCGCCCGGAGCCTGCGCGGGCCCGGGCACCCGGCCGGCTGGCTCTCCGGCGCCGGGTGCGGCGCCCGGGGCCTGGATCGCCCGCCGGGCCGCGCCCGCCTCCAGCGCCAGCCCGGTTTCCAGCTGGCTGCGCAGCAGCTCCGCCTGCTCGCGTAGCTGCCGGTTCTTGGCGTACAGCTCGACGAAGACCGACACCTTCGCGCGCAGCACCCAGGGGTCGAAAGGCTTGGATATGTAATCGACCGCCCCGGCCGCGTACCCGCGGAACGCATGGTCCGGTTCGGCGCTGGCCGCCGTCAGGAAGATGATCGGCACGTCGCGGGTCTTTGGCCGCCGCTTGATGTGTGCGGCGGTCTCGAAGCCGTCCATGCCGGGCATGACCACGTCCAGCAGGATCACGGCGAACTCGTCAATCAGAAGCGCCTTCAGCGCCTCCTCACCGGACCTGACCGGCACCAGTACCTGGTTGAGCGACGACAGGATCGCCTCCAGTGCCACCAGGTTCTCGGAACGGTCGTCAACGAGCAGGATCCGGGTCTTGTTTGTCACGTCAGGAGCTCCCTCGGCCCGCTCACCGGGCGGCCGCCCGTTCCAGGCAGTTCCGCATGACGGCCAGCAGCTGTCCCGTGTCCACAGGCTTGGTGATGTAGTCGGTGGCGCCGGAGGCGATGGCCTTTTCCCGGTCGCCCTTCATAGCCTTCGCCGTCACCGCGATGATGGGCAGGTCGGCGAACTGCGGCATGTTCCGGATCGCCTCGGTGGTCGCGTACCCGTCCAGCTCGGGCATCATGATGTCCATCAGCGCGAGCCGCACGTCCTCGTTGCGCTCGAGGGCCTCGATGCCCTCACGCCCGTTCTCCGCGTAGAGCACCTCCGCCCCGCACCGCTCGAAGACGCTGGTGAGAGCGAACACGTTGCGCACGTCGTCGTCCACGATGAGTATTTTCGCACCGTAGAGCGCGTCCTGCGGATCCGGCGCCGCCGCCGGGGCGGGAACCGCGGTGACCGTACCGGGCCCGGCCAGCCGGGCCGGGATACGCCCGGCCGGCTGGTGCTGCCGCTGGCTGGC
>Ga0335078_10001527_pt1 | contig 34877 bp, 32 predicted proteins | sample Lox_Sample_32_FD_206711 | JGI IMG/M metagenome (GOLD analysis project Ga0335078, IMG submission 206711) | Soil microbial communities from Loxahatchee National Wildlife Refuge, Florida, United States - Lox_Sample_3.2 | ecosystem: Environmental > Terrestrial > Soil > Wetlands | place: USA...
CACCCTGGGTCACGGCTGACAGCGCGCGCTCCACCCGGGCATCGAGCTCCTCGGCGGTGAGCCGGCCGTCACCGCCTGCGGTCCGCAGGGTGTCCACGACGCGGTCGCGATCCTCATACGACGCCCGCAGCTCGGGTAGATCCTTCGGCATGGCAGCCACGCTAGCAAGGCAGGGGTCTTCCGTCGTGAACGGTCCGTCCGAATGTTCGTGGCCACGGCGACCGTCGCGATCAGCCAGCAAGCTTGGCTTGGCCCTTGAGCGCGGAGGGTGCCAGCAGGCCGAGAGCACGGGCGCGCGCGACGGTGTCGGCTCGCCGGTGCGTGCCGAGCTTGGCGTACAGGTGACGCATATGGGTCTTGACCGTGTGCCGCGAGACGTACAGCTCGCTGGCGATCTCCGGCGCGGTCAGGTTGGTCGGCAGGTAGCGCAGCACGCGGATCTCGCTGTCGCTCAATGGCTCAAGCGGCGGTGGCGGCCCGGCGGGCGGCGAGCTCGTCTGGCCGGCCAGCCGGCTGAGGATCTCGGCGATCAGGGCGGCGTGGGCGGTGCCTTGCCGGGCCTGGCGCTCGAGCAGCCCCGGCGCGGGACAAAGGAAGAAATACCAAAGGTCCCCTTCGGGTTCGGCCAGATCAAGCGCGCGTTCCAGGGCCCGCCCGGCCGCGCCCGGATCGCCGAGCGCGTCCCGGGCCATCGCTTGCAGCAGGAAGGCTGCGACCCGCCAGGTCGGCCGGACGAGGGGAGCGGAACCGTCCAGGACCGGTCCCAGCGCGACGGCCGCGGCGTGCGGGTCGTCTTGGGCGAGCCACAGCGCCGCGGCGGCGATGCGGATCTCCCCGCGTTCGCGGTCTTGTTCGGCGAGTCCGGCGAGGGCCTGCGCAGCGCGCTCGGTCTCACCGAGTCCTATCAGCGCGTAGATGCGCAAGGCCCGCACCGATGGGACGATGTAGTGCGGCGTGGCGAGGTGCTCAGCCAGTTGCTGGGCGGCCTGCAAGGCGGCCACCGCCTCGGCGTCATGGCCACGTATCAGCTCGAGCACGCCGCGGATGTAGCGGACGGCCACGGCCGCGGGGCCGGCTTCGGTCCGGAGAGTGCGTTCGGCGTGCTGTACCCAGGGCTCGGCCTCCTCGTGCCGCGCCCGGCAGGCCAATGTCACTGCGAATACCGTGTAGGCGATGCCAGCGGGGGGCTCGTCGGACCAGCCGTGCCGCCGGGCCAGCCCGATCACTTGCCTGCTGTGCTCCGCCGCCGCTGCGAACGACTGGGAGACCTCGACCGCCGCCTGGTAGGCCAGGCCGGTGAACTCAAGGAACGGCCGCCCGATCTGGCGCGCCAGCGCGATGCCCTTGTCCAGGTGCCGTCCGGCGTCCTCGAACCTAGCCGTCCAGTATTCGGTGATGCCGAGGCTGATCAGCGCCAGCGTGCGCAGGTCGTCGCCGAGGCCGAGCTGCGCCGCGTCCGGGTCCTCGGCCATGGCCCGCAGCAGCCGCGTCTCCTCGACCACCGCCGGGAGGTTGCCGCACTGGCGGGCGTGCAGCAGCCGCGCGATCCCGAGCAGCACCTGAATTTGTCCGCGCCCGGCGATTAGTGCCGACGTCGGTCCCCGCTCGGCCAGCGCAAGATAGTGCTCGGCGGCCTCCGGCGGCCCCCAGGCCAGCTGGTCGGCCGCGGCCACTGCAGCCAGCCCGGCATCGGCCGCGGCTGCCCGGGCGGGGAACCCGGCGACGAGCTCATGTGCGGTGGCGGCTTGCCCGTCAAGATAAAGGCTAGGCCAGTGGTCGGCCAGCAGGCGGGCGGCCAGCCCCCAGTCCCGGGCCGCCTGGGCGTGCCGGACTGCCTCCACCGCGAACCCGTTCTCGGCGAGCCAGCCGCTGGCGGCCAGGTGCAGCCCGGCCATCTCACCGGGCGCGGCGCGGCGCATCTCCAGCCGCAGCAGGTCGGCGAACATCTGGTGGTAGCGGAACCAGGTCCGCGCCGGGTCCAGCGACGCCACGAACGCGTTCGCGGCCTCCAGGTCTTGCAGCACCCGCTCCCCGCCGTCGTCGCCGGTCAGCAGGTCGGCCAAGTCGCCGTTGACCCGCTCCAGGATAGAGGTGCGCAGCAGCAGCCGCCGCACCTGCTCGCTCTGCCGGTCCAGCACCTCAGCCAGCAGGTACTCGGCCACTGTCCGCTCGCTGCCGGAGAACTCTTTGGCGAACAGCTCCGGATCCGGGTGCCCGGCTGCTGCCAGCGCCGCCAGCCGCAGCCCCGCCGCCCACCCCTCGGTCCGATTCACCAGCGGCCCCAGTCCGGGCAGGTGTACCCCAGCGGCGTCGAACAGTTCCCCGGCCTCGGCCACGGTGAACCGCAGGTCGCGCTCGCGGATCTCGACCAGCTCGCCTTCCAGCCGCAGCCGGTGCAGGCCCAGGGGCAAATCGTGCCGGGTGGCCAGGACGAGCCGCAGCGGCGGTGGCGCGCGCAGCACCAGCAGCTCCAGTTGCCGCAGCGCATCGGCCGGGTTCAGTTCGTGCACGTCGTCGATCACGAGATAGACCCGGTCCTGCAGGGGCGCCAGGTCCGTCAGCAGCCGCTCCACGATCGCCCACCCGTTCAGGTCCGGTGCCGCCGTCAGCTGCTGCACCAGCACCGACCCCGCGGCCGTCTGGCGCAGCGCACTGAGCACCGAGAGCCAGAACTGCTGCGGATCACGCACGCCGCGCCCGACGGGCATCCACGCGGTGCTATCCGCCAGACCCGCCTCGCTGATCCAGGACCGCAGCAGGACCGTCTTCCCGCTGCCTGGCGGGGCGGACACTACGGTCACGCGTGCCGGTGCCGCGAGCTGCTCGAACAGTCTGGGACGCGAAACAAGACCTGGCGCACCGCAGCGTTCGACGCGGCCGCCAGCGGCGTCCGGCCAGCCGACAGGCCCCATGGCCCGATCATCGCACGACGCCGGGACGGCCAGCCAGTCCGCCTACGTGGTAGGCCCTCAGCCCACGGGCGCGATAGTCAGGCCCGCGGCAGGCGACGGACTTCGATCAGCTCCAACCCCAGCGACTCCAGCTGCGCGAGAACTCCATACAGGGCAGCCTGGTCGGCGAACACTCCCGACAAGATGGTGTCGCCATCTTGCGCCCGCGCCTGCAGGTCCGGGAACGCGGAGCAGACCGTCTCCCCCAAGCGGCCGCCGACACAGATCGCATAGCGCTGCTCGTAACTCCGCCGCAGCCGATCGACCCCGGTACCGGTCATGTATTCACCGCGCACGAAGTGGCGAACCTGCCGGTGGCTGCCTGAGGCTGACGTGCTTGATGGTGACCTCGCCGTGCCGCGCCGCTTCCGGAGCAACCCGGATCTGCTGGTGAAACGAACCGCCGCGGAGCCGTACCAGCACCCGCTGCCGTTGTGGCCGGGCCGGCGCCACCTCTGAACCTGCTCTGTGCCATCACTGTCCTTCCCCGGCAAGGAGAGCCAGCCAAAGGGGCGGCGCTTGACACGGTGCCCTCGTTGCCGCTGGTCCCACCAGCGGACGCTGATGCATGTCAAGCCTCAGCAGCAGAGGGATGACTAGTCGTCATCCCATTCGTGTTATCGCAGCCATCGGCGAGCCGGCCGCTGCCGTCGCACAACAGCTCCCGCGGCGGCAATGGGCGGATTCATCCTGCGACACTCGCTGAGCCAGGTGGCCAGCGCGGCGACCGCGCACATTCACCGGATCAGCCGGCCCCACGCCCGGCCGCCGAGCGACCGGCGGAATCACACCAACAGTGCGATTGCCCGCTCACCCCGGCCGTCCAGAGGCTGGAACCGACCCCAAGCGGAAGCAGCATTCATAGAGCGGCCATCCGGATGCGGGCGCATCAGCGCGAAGCGACAGATCGAACGCCCTGTCCAGCCGCCCCGGCCCTCAAGCTAACCGAGAGCGAACGTCATGGACTCCTCTGCGATGACCTACGCCCAGGCCGGCCGCGAACAGTCGCGGCTGTGGGCGGGCATCGGCACCCGGATCGCCCGCCACCCCGCGGCTCTGCTCGCCGCAAACTTCCCGGCGGGCGCGAGCGACCCGCTTATCCTGCTCGCTCCGCCACGGCAGGGCGTGGCCGACGTGGTGCCCGGCGCATCGGGCACCGGGTACGACAGCTCGAGTCATCGAGTCCCGCGCTCGACCGCGAGCGCACTCCAGCCTGAACCTGCCGGCCGACCCGCACGCCGCCAGAGCCCCTTGATCAACACAACGAAACCATCGCACTGAAGGTGATTGCCATGCCTGCTCGAACATCCCTGACCGCCTTCCCACCCGCCACGCCGACCGGCGAGAACACCCGAACCGGCCGCCGCTGGTTGACCCTCGGGCTTCTTGCCACTGCGGAGTTCATGGTGGTACTCGACGCGTCGATCGTGAACATCGCCATCCCGCACATCGCCAGCGGCCTGCACACCGCACTGTCCACCCTGGCCTGGGTGATCACGGCCTACCTGGTCGCCTTCGGCGGCCTGCTGCCGTTCGGGGGGCGGCTCGCGGACCTGCTCGGCCGGCGCCGGACCTTCCTCACCGGCCTCGCCGTGTTTACACTGGCCTCGCTCGCCGCCGGGCTCGCGCCGAACATCGCGGCGCTCATTGCCGCGCGCGCCGTGCAGGGCGCAGGGGCCGCGCTGCTCGCCCCCGCCGCGCTGTCGCTGGTCACCGCGACCTTCTCCGAAGGGGCCGAGCGGACTAAGGCACTCGGCGTCTGGGGGGCCGTCGCGGCCGGCGGCGCAGCGGCCGGCGTGCTGCTCGGCGGACTGCTCACCGGCGGCCTGGGCTGGCGTTCGGTGTTCCTGATCAACGTGCCGATCGGCGCCGCTGCCGCCGTCCTCACGCCGCGGCTCATCGACCCGAACCGTCCCGTCGGCCGACCCGGCTCCTGGTGGCGCCGTTACGACGCACCCGGCGCCATCACCGTCACCGCCGGACTCGCCGCCCTGGTGGGTGGCCTGTCCCAGGGCCCCTCCTGGGGATGGCGCGCACCCGGAACCCTGGGACTGCTCGCGGTCGGCGCCGTCACCCTCATCGGCTTTATCGCCATCGAGCGCACCAGCTCCGCTCCCCTGCTGCCGCCGCGGATGCTGCGCATCCGCACCATCGCGACCAGCAACGCCGTCATGCTGCTCACCGGCGCCGCCATGCTCGGCCTGTTCTACTTCCTGTCCCTCTACGAGCAGGTCGTGCTCGGCTACGGCGCGGTCGCGGCCGGACTGTCGCAGTTGCCGATGGCGCTCGCCCTGATCGCCGCGGCGGGTCTCGCTCCGGTGATCGTCAAGCAGATCGGCACGCGCGCCACCCTGGCCAGCGGCCTGGTCCTGCTCGCCGCCGGACTCGCTTGGTTCGGTACCGCGACCGCGCACGGCTCATTCCTCACCGACGTGCTCGGCGCCTCCCTCGTGGTCGGCATCGGCCTCGGTACCGCCTTCGTCCCCCTCACCGACCTCGCCGTCACCGGAGTCGACACCACCGACTTCGGCATCGCCAGCGGGCTGATCAACACAAGCCAGCAAGTCGGCGGCGCGATCGGACTCGCCACCCTCGCCACCCTGGCCATCAGCAGCACCCAGACCGCACTGCACACCCACACCCAGGTGGCAGCGCTCACCACCGGCTACACCGCCGCGTTCCGCGCCGCCGCCGCCATCACCCTCCTGGCCGCAGCCATCACCGCACTCGTCCGCATCCGCCGCACCGCGGCGAACCCAGCCTGACCGGAACTCCTCTCCCCACAACCAGGAGGATCTCTCATGCAGTACCGCACTCTAGGTCGCGCCGGCATCAAGGTCAGCCCCTACGCGCTGGGCACCCTGATCGCCGCCGGGAAGCGCCCGGAGTTCGAGACCGGGCAAGAAGCGTCGGCTTACGACTTGACGTGGCAGCTGACGCACCCCCACGCAGCCGACGGCGCGGCCCGCACCCGGGCGGCACGCGAACTCGGGCAGGCAGGCGTGGTGGATGTGGTCGTGCTCACCGGTCTGTCCCTGACGGTCTGCGCCATCGTCAACGCCTTCAACGTCCCGGTGCCCGCAGGCACCCAGCCCGAATGGAGCGCACCATGACCGTCTACAACGTTGTCCTGTTCGCGCACATCACGTCGGTGATCGTCATGTTCGCGGGGGTGACCGCTGACTGGCTGGCCGTCGGCGGACTGCGGGCTACACGGGACGCGGGGCCGGCCCGCGCCTGGATCCGGACCCTGGAGATATCCGCGGCGTTCGGGCCCTGGGCCCGCCTCGCGGTCCTCGGCGCCGGCCTCTACCTCGCGGTGGACGCCTGGTCCTGGCCGGGGTGGATCATCGTCGGGCTCGTCTCCTGGGTGGCGTTCGTGATCCTCGGCGAGCCGCTGACCGGCCGAGAGCTGCACGAGATGGCCGCTGCCGTGCGAGCCGAGCACGGCAGCCTGCCAGCAGCCGTTGTCGCCCGGCTGCACCTGCCGCGCATGTGGCAGGCGGTCTTGACCCGGGCAGGCCTCGGTATCGGCGTCGTGTTCATCATGGCTGTCAAGCCGCCGGCGGCGGTGGCCGGCACCGCCGTCGCCCTCGGCGCACTGGCCGGCTACAGCGCGGCACGGCTGACAACCCGGTCTCGCCGGGCCAGCACCCGGCCGGCCTGGCCGGGGCCTTGGCCAGCGCCTCGGAAGGGCGGCACACCCTCCTGCTAGAACCAAGGACGCCGGGCGGTCGGGCCAGCAGCACCTCGATGATCCGCAACTACCTGGCCTTCCCACGCGGTGTCAGCGGGCGTGGGGAATGCCTATCTGCCGGTTCTGTTGCCAGGGCGGCTCGTGCAGTTGGGCGGAGGCGCGCTGCGCTGGTGACTGCGCGAGACCGCGTGCCTGTCCGGCGTAGCCGCACCGGCACCACGCTACGCGAACCAGTTCCCCGAGCCCTGGGGTAGCGCGGAGAACGTCCCGCTCGGTATCGACGCGGAGGGCCTGTCGTGAGGATTGCCGTCACTGCTCCGGCTGACCATACCGGGTCGCATGTGATACCGGTGTGGGGTTCGGCCACCGAATCGAACATGATGTCAGCGCCAGCGATGAAGCCCGGCCATCTCGCCGGTCTATATCTCAAACGCTGCGCCCGATCACAGAAGGAGTCGTGATGCCCCGCACCCGGGTCCACAACATGAACATCTCCCTCGACGGCTACGCCGCCGGCGAGCACGTGACGTTCGACGCCCCGATCGGCGGCGCCGAGCGGCTGTTCAAGTGGTTCGACGGCCGGGTAATCCATGGCGTCGACAAGGCGGATGCCCCCGTCACACTGGACCGCGCCCTGACCAGCATGTGGAGCCAGGGCATCGGCGCCGAGATCATGGGACGCCGCAAGTTCGGTCCCCAGGTTGGCGATTGGCCCGACGACGGGTGGCGGGGCTGGTGGGGCGACGAGCCGCCATTCCAGACACCCGTGTTCGTCATGAGCCACTACCCGCACCCAACGATTGACTTTCCCAACGGGACGAGCTTCCGGTTCGTGGACGGGCCGCCGGACGAGGTACTTCGCCTAGCCCAGGAGGCTGCGGGTGGTCGCGATGTCCGCCTCGGCGGAGGACCTTCGACCGTCCGTCAGTTCCTCCAGGCCGACCTGGTCGACTTCATGCACCTGGTGATCGTGCCGATAACCCTCGGGCGAGGCGTATCCCTCTGGGAAGGATCAAGCGGCCTCGAAGACGGCTTCACCGTCGAGTCGGTCACCTCGCCTAGCGGCCTGACTCACCAGCTGTGGAACAAGAAATGACCACGTCTGCACCCCGACCGCTGTCGCCCTTCCCGCGCCAGACTCACCTGATCTGCACACCTCAGCGGCGAGCGGCGACAATGCCCCAGGCCACGCAGAACGGCGGTACGCCTGCGGGTCGCCACAGCGACGACGCACCGTGATTGGCGTTAGGTCTGATGCGCAGACGCCGCCAGCGTCCGCGATGTGGCGCCTCGCGGCTTAGAGGCTCGCGCTCCTTGTACCGGGGCCGCCTGCCAGACGCTCGATGATCCCGACGAATGTCGTCGCGGCATCGTAGTGCGCTGACCAGAAATCCGGGTTCGGCACACGGGCTTAGGTCTTCGGACGCGGTGAATCAGGCGCGGCTGGTGATGCTTGCCCGATAGCCGTCGCCATGGGCCCGCCCTGCGGCCCTCGGTGGTCATAACTGCGAGGACAGGGATAGGAGTTCGCCGAGGTTGATCGATGCCCGGCTTGACCATGCCGGTCGCCCATGTCGCGGAACAGCCCCAGTGCCTGGGTCAAGCTGGCGGTAGCGGCCGGGGTAACTGGATAGGTCCCTGAATTGGCTCGGGGCGGCCGTTCGGGCAGCAGGCAGGGCTGCATCACTTCCAGCGGCGGCCGGCGTAGTATTTGCCTGCCATCTCGTGCCCTGGAGGACACATGCGGCGAGGCGAGGTCTGGTGGGTCGAGTTCGATGAGCGGCGGCCCGTCGTGCTGCTGTCGGAAGAAGGGCCATCCGGGTTCCGCGTGATGCAGGTCGTCGCTCCGGCGGGCGCCGGCATCTCCGGTCTGGGCGTTGAGGTGGCAGTCGGCGTCCTGGAAGGACTGCCCTTCGAAGGCGTGCTGCGGCTCGTGTTCCCGCGCCCGGGCTTTACCCCGTGCACCTGGCTGACCACCTTGAGCCGGGACGACCTGATCGAGCGGGCGGGCGCGCTGTCCCCCGCGAAGCTCAGCGAGATCGACGATGCCCTCCGTGCCGCCGGGCAGGGGACGGAGCGGGCTCCGGCGGCTGGGTGAGTATCAGGTGGTGCCGGGGATCCAGGGATTGCCCTCGGCGGCGCGGGTGAGGGCGCCGGGCCAGCCGACACGGTGGCGGGCGGCGGTGGCGAGGCAGGAGCGGATCGCGCAGAAGGTCCCGGCTCCGGACATGGAGCGCATGCAGCCGGAGACCTTGATCCGCAGCTTGCTCATCCTGATGACCTGTTCCGCCGGGTTGTTCGTGAACGCGACGCGCAGGTCGCGGGCAAACCGCAGGTAATCTGCCTCGCGGGCGTGCATCCTGGTAGCGAGGGCGTGCCGTTTTTCCTGGAGCTTGCGGTGGCGGCCGGCGTTGAGGACGATCCCGGCGGCCGGGGCCGTGCGGTACCGGTCCTCGTGCTCGGTCAGGGCTTCGGGGTCGATGGCGTTCTTCCCGGCGGCGCGGGCGGCCCCGGCGGCCTCGTCCAGGGCGAGCAGCGCGTCGATGGCCTGCTGCGCCCGCGCCCGGTCCGGGTCCGTGCCGGTCTCGGTGACCGCGACGAGCTCCCGCAGGACATGGGCACCGCACACGGCGCGGCCCGCGACGTTATCGAAGGTGTCATACGGCTTCCAGGCGTCATGGACGGCGATGCCGGTGAAGAACGGCAGCACCCGGCGGCCGTCATCCCGTCCTTCCCGCGCTTGGCATGCACGGTGACCAGCACGAACTTCCCCCACGAGGCGGAATGCACCCAGGCGAGCCCCCCCCCCGCGGCGCCGAACCCGGTCTCGCCGGAGTGCGCGGCCTCCGCGCTGGCGGGGTACCGGGTGATCGCGGCCAGCGCGGGCGCGATCACCCCGGCGGTCTTCTTCGCGGCGCTGGCGAGCGCGCCGGGCGACAGCGCGCAGCCGAACAGGTCGCCAAGAGCCTGGCAGGCGCGGTCCCGCGACAGGAACTGGCCGTGCCACCGGTAGATCCCGGTGCCCATGAGCCGCGGCCCGTACTGCACCGGCGCGGTCACCCCGGCGGGAGCTGCCGCTTTCGTCTCGTGCCCGCAGCCGCACAGCAGCGTGAGCATCTGGTGCCCGGTGACCTCGGCCCTCACCGGCGGGATGCCGGTGACCTGGCGGCGCTCGACCGCGGTCACCTCCGCGCCCTTCAGGGACTCCCCGCAGCAGCCGCACCTCGCCGGCCGGTGCCGCACCCCCTCATCAAGATGGTCCGTGAGCGGCATCGCCGCCCCTGGCTGGCCCTTCGGGCGGCCCGGCTTCCGCCCGGACTTCCCGCGCAACGACTTCGGTGACGGCTTCGCCAGGCCGTCCGACGACGGCGGCTCCGAGGAGTTCCGCGAGTTCGGGACGACCCGGGCCGCCAGGTCCGCGACCTGCGACCCAAGCCCGGAAAGCTGCTCCCGCAGCACCGCGATCCCTGCGTCCTGCCCCGCGATCCGCTCGTCCCGCCCGGCCAGCAGCTCCCGCAGCCGCGCGTTCACAGCACGAAGCCCCGCAGCGGCATCGGGAACACCAGGCACCCCGGGCACGCGCCGAACTACACCACGACTCCGCACGCCCCGCAAATAAGCAGCCATCGAACCTCTGCAGTCAGCAGAAACGAACCGAGGACAAGGGGGAAGGGTTCAGGCAGACCTATCTAGTTACCGGCCGGGTAGTCCCTCGGTCAGCCGCTGCACCACGCCCAGGCCCTTAAGGGTTCAGGCCTGACCAACCCGCAGATCGGCGAGCGACAGTACAGCTCGCCGCCCAGGTCACCCGCAACCGCCCGGCTCTGTCCGCTCCCCCGAAGCAAACCGCTGAAAGCAGCGGTATATGGCCCAACCCCGGTCCCGTGCGACGACGACGGGATCCGCCGGATGGCGGATGTCTCATGCTGCCCGGGGCGGCATGGTAAAGATGACGTCGCTGCGGGAAGGCGACGGTCGCCGCGGTCGGCGCAGGCTGATCGTCACGGAGGAATTATGACGAACCCCATCATGCCGCCGGGTCCGGCACGACTGACAGAGGACGGACAGTGCCCGCATCAGCCCCCGTGCCCAGGTGCGCTGGAACCAGATCGCCTCGCTGCCCGGCTGGTCGCTCGTTACCCCGACCAGGGCTGGAGCCTGCTGTGCAACGGAGTAGTGGTGCGCGACGACGGCGACCAGCTCCTTCCAAACGGCCGGATCGTCTCCCTGTCGCCGCGCGTCCCAGTGCTCCCGTAGTAAGAAACCCGGCGGGCGGGGTGTGACGGTCTCCGGTTAACTCGCGCAGATCAGTACGCAGTTGCTGCTTCGTTCGGCGCGGGGAACCCGCGGTAGCTAATCCACATCCGACCCGGCGGTACCTTCAGCCTTGCTAGTCCAGGATGTCAAGATATGCCGTGCCTCCTGGGTGTCCGGGTGATCGGGGCCCAGGACCCGCTCGATGGCTGGTAGCAGGGCAGCGACCTGGTCGCGGGCCGCGGCCGCATCCCCTGCCACCCCCGTCCAACTGGCAAGTCTGAGGCGGGTTTCCAGAGTATACGGATGCTCGGCGCCGAGGACTCGCTCGTGCATGGGCAGCAGGGCGGCGTTCTGGTCGCGGGCCCCGGCCGCATCGCCCGCTGCCCCTGTCCACCGGGCTAGGTTGCCGCGGGTGCCCAGGATGTCCGGGTGCTCCGGGCCGAGGATCCGCTCGCGGATGGGCAGCAGGGCAGCGAACTGGTCGCGGGCCCCGGCCGCATCCCCTGTCTCCCCCATCCGGCGGGCCAGTTCGAAACGGGTGGCCAGAGTGTCCGGGTGCTCGGAGCCCAGGACCTGCTCCTGGAGAGGCAGCAAGGCGGCGAGCTGGTCGCGGGCACCGGCGACATCTCCCGCGTCTCCCGTCCAGCGGGCAATGTTGGCGCGGATGGCCAGGGTGCGTGGGTGCTCCGCGCCGAGGACACGCTCCTGGAGAGGCAGCAAGGCGGTGAACTGGTCGCGGGCACCGGCGGCATCCCCTGCCATTCCTGTCCAGCAGGCAAGGTCGCCGCAGGCGGCAAGGGTGCCCGCGTGCTCGCCGCCGTAGGCTTCGCCCTGGTTGCGAGCGTCGGCGATCAGCTGCGATAGGTCGCGGGCAGCCGGGTAGCTGCCGCTATGGCCCAGGTATGCCGCGATCCGCTCCATGCCGTCGCTGGTCAGGGCCAACACCGCCTGGGCATGCGGCAACAGCACCGCGCACACTGGCCACGCCGCGGGCAACTTCGTGTCTGCTGGGATCGCGGCCTCGATCAGGGCCGCGGCGGCATGCTCCCAGTGGCCTGCCACGTCGGCAGCCATTTGGGTCAGGGTGATGGCCTGGACCAGCCGGTGCACCAGCATCAGGCCGTCCCCGGCCGGAGTGACCAGGGAATAGCGGCGCAGCGCGGCGATCGCATCGCCGATCGCGACCGGGTCGCCGAGCAGTGGCTGCAAGACAGCAACGACGGCCGGATCAAGTCTGGCGGCGGTCTTCGGATCCGAGAGCAGCAGGGCCAGGGAGACCGGTTCGGGGGCCAAGCACGACACCAGCCGCAGAACCCCCGCCGCGGCTGGGGCCTCGACCTCCAGCCGGGACAACGCCAACCCCAAGGTTGCGGCCACGTCCGCCGGGTGCCCGGCCGCTTCGCCGCGGGCCAGCAGGTCCGCCCGCCGGGTATGAAACAGCGACAGGTACCCGGCCAGGGTGGTTCCGGTCGTCTGGATGTAGGCGGCGGCCTGCTCCAGCGCCAGCGGCAACCCACCCAGCTCCCCGGCCAGAACGGCGGCGGCCTGGCTGTCCGGGTCAGAGGTGCGGTTCACCAGGAACATCGCCGCGACCTCGGTGCCGAGGACTGGGATCTCGACCGCCTGGTCCGGCGGCCACACCGCGCTTTGGCTCGTGATCAGCACCCGGCCTCGCCCCGCGGGCGGCAGGAAGGCCTGCACAGATACCTGGTCAGGAGCGTTATCGAAGATCAGCAGCCACCCGCCCGGGTGGGCGGCGAGCGCCGAGTGGACCGCCGCCACCAGATCCCCGCCCCCCGCCGCCGCGCCGATGCCGAGCTGGGCAGCCAGCTCACCGAACCCGCCCGCCAGCACCGTGGCATCCTCGGCAGGGAGCTGCCACGCCACCCCCAACTCACCCAGGTGCCGGTGTGCGTACTCCACCGCCACACTCGTCTTGCCCGCGCCACCCAGTCCGCACAACGCCACCACCCGCGGCCCCCCGCCCTCAGCGTCAGCCAGCCAGTCGTCCAACCCCGCTAGCAGTTCCTCCCGCCCAGCCAAGAACGGCAGCCGCTGCGCCAGCCGCACCACCAGACCCCCGGCCCGGGGCCTATCCGGTCGCCTACCTAGCTTTTCCAGCCCGGCCAGTACCCCGGTGCTCAGTCCCTGGATCAAGCCTTGCAGATCGCTGAACTCCGCCGGGCGCACCTCGCGGCCGACCTCATCCCGGAACGCCAGCACCAGCGCAGCCCGCTCAGGATCCTCAATCTCGGACAGCCTCACATCGGGGATGCTGGTGCGCACCAACGCGATCCTCGGGATCCGGGATTGGCCAGCCCGGCGGAACTCCAGCCGGCTGATCGACAACCCCTCCGGGTTGTTAGCTGGCGGCTGGAACCCGTACCGGTGCCCCAAGATCAGCACGTACAAGTCACAGGTGTCCACATCGTCCAGGCAGCTGTCCCGCACCGTTTCGCTATCCGGAAGGTAACTGTCAACGGCCTGGTGCCGCGCGGCCCGCAGCCAGTCCACGACCGCCTGTCGTTCCTGTTTCAGGTCCAGGATCGTGGACGACACATAGACCTTGGCCATCACCCACCCACCCAAGCCCGCCCTCGCCCTGTGACCTAACCATCGCACGGGTGCAGCGCGCCTACAACTTGGCTCCCACGTCGGGCCGTCACGATTCGATTAACGTGTCCTGATGGGGCCTGACCTGGTACTTCTCTTTGGTGGAGCTGAGGGGATTCGAACCCCTGACCCCCTCCATGCCATGGAGGTGCGCTACCAGCTGCGCTACAGCCCCGCGCGGACTGGACACGGATGAGCCTGGCCCGAAAGGCCGGACATTGGAGAACCGCACCAGCACCGTGCAGCGATCTTACCCTGTCGCGGCGACGACTTCGACCTGACTCGGCTACTGGACGGCAACCGAGCTCAGGCTGGCGCGGATGGCCTGTTTCTGCAGCTTGCCGGAGGCCGTGCGGGCCAGGGACCCGGCGAACGAGACCCCGGCCGGGCACTTGAAGTGAGCCAGGCGGTCGCGGGTCCAGGCGATGAGTTGGCGTGGTCCCGCCAGGCGAGATAGTCCAGGTCGGTGATCAGCGTGTCGCAGTCGAAGCCGAGGGTGACCGCTACAGTAAACGGAGCAGCGTGGGCCGTCTATGGTGACGATGAACCCGGCCCGTTCGGGCCAATCCGGCTGGAGGGATCATGAATGACACGCCGCTGGCCGGGCTGGTGGCGGTGGTGTCCGGCGGCGGGCGGGGGCTGGGGCGGTCGTTCTGCCTGGCGCTGGCCCGGCAGGGCGCGAGGGTCGTGGTCAACAACCGCAACCGGGTCACGGACGCGGACGGCCGCGGGCCCGCCGACCACGTGGCCGCGGAGATCATCGCGGCGGGCGGCGAGGCGGTAGCCGAGCACTCCGACGCGGCCGACCCGGCCGGCGGGGACGCGATCGTCGCGGCGGCGGTGGAACGCTGGGGGCGGCTGGACATCTGCGTGGCCAACGCGGCGATCGGCCCGGGCGGCATGTTCCACAAGCAGCCGGCCGCGCAGTTCGGCGAGGTGCTCGAGATCAACCTGCAGGGTAGCGTCCGGCTGGCCCGGGCCGCGATGGCGGTGCTGCGCCCGGCCGGCTACGGCCGGATCATCCTGGTCGGCTCCACCGGCGGGCTGCACGGCGACGTCGGGCTTTCCGCCTACGCGGCCAGCAAGGGCGGGCTGCTGGCGTTCGGCCGGTCACTGGCGGCGGAGGGCGCGAGCAAGGGCGTGCTGACCAACATGCTGCTGCCGTACGCCCTCACCCAGCTCACCGACGACGGCATGCCGACGGCGGCCCGGCCGCGGCTGGACCCGGACCTGGTGGCGCCGGTGCTGACCGCGCTGGCCAGCCCGGAATGCCGGCTGAACGGCGAGTACCTGGTCACCGGCGGGGGCCGGCTGCGCCGGGCATCGGCGGTGGAGTGGGGTACCGTCCTGCTGCCGAACGGGCCGGGTCTCAGCCCCGCTCAGCTGCACGCGTTGCTGGCCGAGAGCGGACGCGGCGAGCCGCGCGAGTACCGGGTGGCCGCGGAGGCGTTCGACGACCTGATGCCGGGAGGCGCGTCGTGAGCTGGGGACCGCTGCTGGTCAACCTGGCGGCCACCGCCGGGCTGGTCACCGTGCTGATGCTGGCGACCTTCCTGTACGCGATGCGGACCCGGGTGCACGCGATCATGGACACGATCTGGCCGCTCGGGTTCGTGCTGATCGCCGTGCTGTCGTTCGGGCTGTCGGCCGGTTCCGGCGTGGCCGGGCGGCGGGTGCTTGTGCTCGTGCTCACCGCGGTCTGGGGGCTCCGGCTCGGCGCGCACATTTACACGCGCAACCGCGGGCAGGGCGAGGACAAGCGGTATGCCTCGCTGCTGCGGCGCAACCGGGGGAGCCTGGCCGCGTTCGTGCTGCGCTACATCTACTGGATGCAAGGCCGGGTCATGTGGTTCGTGTCGCTGCCGGTGCAGGCGGCGATGTACGAGCACGCCCCGCTGAGCCTGGTTTCGTGGCTGGGTGCGGCGGTGTGGGCGGTGGGGTTCGGCTTCGAGGCGGTCGGGGACGCGCAGCTGCGCCGGTTCCGGGCCGACCCGGCCAACGCCGGGCGGGTGCTCGATCGCGGACTATGGCGCTACACCCGGCACCCGAACTACTTCGGCGATGCCATGGTGTGGTTCGGCCTGTGGCTGCTGGCGTGCTCGCACTGGCTCGGCCTGGTGCTGGTCGCCTGCCCCGTGTATATGACGAACATGCTGGTCAGGCACACCGGCAAGCGGCTGCTCGAGAAGCACATGGCGCGGTCCAAGGGGGCAGCGTACGCCGAGTACGTTCGGCGGACCAGTGGCTTCATCCCCTGGCCGCCGCGCTGAGAGGATGGACCGGTGGCCGGAGTCGTCCGCGCGGTGACGGCCGACCCGGCTCAGACCTGGTCCAGGAAGGCCTTGACCTCGGGGCCGGCGAACGAGGCGCCGTAGCCGGCGTTGACGACCAGGCAGCCGACGGCGACGTCCTTGGCCGGGTCGAAGGCGATGAGCCAGCTGTTGGGCTGCTCCTGGCCCTGGATGTCGGCGGTTCCGGTCTTGGCGTAGATCCCGGGACCGAACCCGACCCCGGCGGCGGTCCCGCTGGTGACCACGGCCTGCATCATCTCTTTCAGCTGGCCGACGGTGCTGGCCGGCAGCGGGGTGGCGGTGAGCTGCTTGGTCCCGGGCAGCAGGATCGGCTGTTTGAACGTCCCGTTGGATACCGTGGCCGCCACCGAGGCCATCGCGAGCGGGGTCGCGGTCAGCTGTCCCTCGCCGAACGCCTCCTGCGCCAGCTCGGAGCCGCTGGCGCCGGCCGGGGCGTTGAAGTAGGTGCCGGACGCGCCGGTGATGCCGATATTCCAGCGCTGGTTGAGGCCGAAGTACTTCTTGGCCGCGCGGGCCAGCCCGCCGCCGGACAGGTGCGGCCACTGCATGCTGAACGCGTTGTTGCAGGACTGGGCGAAGTCGGTGACGAACGGGGTGCCTGCGCCCAGGGACTCGTTGTTGTCGTTGTGGTAGGTGATCCCCTGCACCGTGTAGGCGGGCGGGCAGGCGACCGCGCTCGACGCGGACAGGACGCCGGAGCTGATCAGGGCGGTGGAGGTGATCACCTTCATGGTGGAGCCCGGCGCCACCTTGGCCGTGAGCGCGTAGTCGTTGAAGTCGGCGTTGTTGGCGATGGCCAGGATCTTGCCGGTGGAGGGCTGGATGGCGACCATCGCACTCTTGGGGTGCATTGCGACGGCGGCGCGCGCCGCGGCCTCGGCCGTCGGGTCGATCGTGGTGGTGAGGTTCGCGATGTTGTTCGGCGCGATGACGACCGCCTGGCTGTTCTCGACCGGCTTGCCCGCGGCATTCTGGATCTCGACGTAGAGGCCCGGGGTTCCCCGGCCCGGCGGCGCCTGCTTCTCCATCAGGTTGGCGATGTTGGTCAGCCCGGCGTCCTTGTACGACGTGATGTCGTTCCCGCTGGCGTCGCTCACGCCGCCCACCTGCGGGGCGACCTTGATCGCCGCTAGGTGGGTGGTCTTGGTGAGGTTAGGCGCCAAGACGTCGGGGGCCCAGGCGATGTACCACAGGTTGGAGTTCGGCTTGGCGTAGGCGGTCAGCTTCGAGTGGTAGCTCCAGGTCCCGTGCAGGGCGCCGGCGTCGTCCGCGCTGGCCACCGTGGCGTTGAGCGCGAACGTGACCGACTCCCGCGTCCCGCCCCCGGAGACCGGGGCGGCACTCTGCGCCGTGCCGGTCAGCTTCCTCAGGTGCATCGTCTTCCGGTACCCGGTCAGCGCCGCCTGAGCCAGGGCGGGCCGGTCGGTGTAACGCGCGGCCTGGTTGAGGTCACCGGTCTTCCAGGCCTGGATGAACGCGGTAGTGATCTCCTGCGCATCCTGCTCGGGCGAGCTTCCCGTCGGCACGAAGCCGGTGGCGGGCTTGCCGCTGCCGGACGTCACCACCACCACCACGACGGCCGCCGCGATCGCCACCACGACCGCGACCACCGCGGCAATGATGATGTTCCGCTTCTTGTTCCTGCCGCCGCCGCCGTGCCGGGCGTGCCGGTACGGTCCCGGCCCGATGACAGGTATCGGAGAGGTCGAGGGTTCCGACGCGTACCACGGGCCGGACGATCTACTGCCACCGGAATCGCTGGTCACCCATGGAACGGTACCCACCAGGCAGTTGAGGCACAAACGATCCTGTTACATCATGCCGGGAACATGGTCGTCAAATCCGGGCGATGTCACCGTCAGCCTGCCGCGCTGGCCTCCCGCCTGCCGCGAGTGGATCCGCGAGCCCGCGAACTGGTGGGGCCGCTTCCGCGGAAACGCCGGAGTTAAGAATATTTGACATGATGTTGAGTATCTTTTACATTGGTCGTGTCAAAATTCTTTTACATGGTCGGTGAAGTGCTTGTCGTACGAAGAAAAGGGCACCTGGGTTTACCTGGTGACCAGCGCGGGCGCGTACGCCGTCTACCTGGCGATCATCCTGGGACGGGTGGCGGGCACCCCGGTTGCGGACGCGCCCTACGTAGCGGTGCTGCTGTGGACGGCCGGCGCCTCGATCGTGGCCTCGATCGCCGGCCGGACCCTGGTCATGGCGATGGCGAAGGTGGACTACTTCTGGATCGCCAACGTCATCTACCTCGGCTTCGTGCTGTGGGCGGTGGCCGGATCGGTGCTGAAGCTGGTCGCCTACCGGCGAGGGCTGTAGCGGCGGCATGGGCAAGCCGACCAGGATCACGAACTCGATCCGCGCGCTGCGGTTCGCCCGCGGTGAGATGACGCAGGCCGAACTCGCGCAGCGGATCGGGGTGACCCGCCAGACGATCATCGCCATCGAGCAGGGCCGCTACTCCCCCTCCCTCGAGGTGGCGTTCCAGATTGCCCAGGTGTTCAAGGTGCCGCTGGACGAGGTCTTCCAGTACCCCGGAGGAGCGTCCCGATGAAGGCCGCGGTCGCCCGCTCGTTCGGACCGCCGGACGTGGTGACGGTCGCCGACGTGCCCAGGCCCGAGCCGCGCGGCGACGAGATCCTGGTCCGGGTCCGCGCGGCCGCGGTCGGGGTGGTGGACGGCCTGGCCCGCCGCGGTTCGCCCTGGTACGCCCGGGCCAACTTCGGCCTGCTACGGCCGCGGTTTCCGGTCCTGGGCTGCGATTTCGCCGGGCAGGTGGAGGCGGCCGGGCCCGCGGTGAGCCGGTTCGGCGTGGGCGAGGCGGTGTTCGGCACGATCGCGCCCCGGTTCGGTGCTCACGCCGAGTACATCTGCCTGCCGGAACACGGCGCGGTGGCGCCGAAGCCTTCTAACGTGAGCTTTGCGGAGGCGGCCGCGCTGGCAGACGCGACGGCGCTGTGCTTCCTGCGGGACAAGGCGGGCCTGCGGCCCGGGCAGGCCGTCCTGGTCAACGGGGCGTCCGGGGCGGTCGGCTCGGCCGCGGTGCAACTGGCCGTGCATTTCGGCGCCACGGTGACCGGGGTCTGCAGCGGGCCTCATGTGCGGCTCGTACGCAAGCTGGGCGCCGAATCTGTGGTCGACTACACCAGGACGGACTTCACCCGCGCCGGGCGCCGCTACGACGTGATCTTCGACGTGGCAGGCACGAGCTCGTTCGGCCGCTGCTGGCGGGCGCTCAACCCCGGCGGCGCGTACCTGACCACCGCCCCCTCCCCCGCCATCTTCGTGCAGATGCCGTGGACGGCCAGGCTCGGTTCCCGGCGGGCGGTGGTCGCCTTCACCGGGCTGCGGGCGGCCGCGGAGAAACGTCAGGACCTGCTGGTCATCCGGGAGCTCGCCGAGGCGTCGGCGCTGGTTCCCGTGGTCGGCGCGTGCTATCCGCTGGCCCGGATCGCCGACGCGTACCGGCACGTCGACGCGGGGCACAAGAAGGGCACCATTGTCGTCACCATGTCCTAGCCTGAGCGACATGGCTGATGCCGAGGACGTGCGCCGGCTGGCGCTGGCGCTGCCGCACGTGGAGGAGATCGACTGCGACGGCTTCGACTTCCGGGTCGGCGGCAAGGGGTTCGTCTGGTCCTATCCCGAACGCCAGCCGGGCCAGCCCCGGGTGCTGCGGACCGACATCGCGGTGCTCTACGTCGGGGACGAGGCGGAGAAGCAGGCGCTGCTACTGGGCGAGCCCGCGTTGTTCTTCACGACGCCGGGTTACGACGGCTGGCCGCTGGTGATGCTGCGGCTGGCCGAGGTGGGCGCAGGGCGGCTGGCCGAGCTGGTCACCGATGCGTGGCGGATGCGCGCCCCCGCCGAGCTCGTCGGCGACTTCGAGGCGTCCGCCGACTTCGAGGCGTCCGGCGCTTTTGAGGCGTCCGGCGCTTTTGAGGCGTCCGGAGATTTCGAGGCGTCCGGAGGCTAGAGGATGCCCGCCTGACGCAGAATGCGCGTGTCCCCTGCGCCTCTCCTTTACCTGGGCTACCCCGTTAGTGCGACGATCTTGAATTAACGTGGAGGATCCGGGTTATCCTCCACGCAGGCCATTTTCTCCACGCTATTTCGTGGTTTATTCATGATCGCGAAGGATCTTTAGTCTCGGCAGACTAAAAGGCTTCGCGATCATGGAATTGTGGCTGCCGACGGTGTGGAATTGTGGCTGCCGGGGTTCTGCTAGCCCGCGATTTCGGCGGCGAGCAGGGCGCCTAGTTCCCAGCAGGCCTCCAGGTCCGGCTTGGCCGGCGGGCCGGTGACGGTGACCGGGGGGCGGACGGCCCGCCATTGCAGGCCCGTGGCGATCGATTCGACCGCGCGCACCGCGCCGGTGGTGTCCATCCCGCCGTGCACGTACAGGCCGTAGGGCCGCCGCCGGGTCGCTTCCAGGCACGGATAGTAGATGCCGTCGAAGAAATGCTTGAGCGCACCGGACATGTAGCCGATGTTGGCTGGGGTGCCAAGCAGAATGCCGTCGGCCTCGAGCACGTCGACGGCCGCCGCGGTCAGGGCGGGCCTGATGATCACCTCGACGTCGTCGATCTCGTCGGTCCGGGCGCCGCTCACCGCGGCCTCGAACATCTCCTGCAGCGCGGGCGACGGGGTGTGGTGGACGACCAGAAGGCTCGGCATGCTCGCTGAGCTTAGCGTTCGCGCGGGGCGCTGAACCACAGTGCTCATGTGACCGTTCTGATATGTGAGTGATCGCCCGGGCGCCGGACCCCTTCGAGCATGACCAGAAGGAGACCCAGGCGTGAGGCGAGTCCCGCGTTCCCCCAACGACCAGGCCCGTGCCGATCAGGCACTGCGCCGCAGGCGGTTGCCGGCCAAGTGGCTGGCCGCTGCGCTCATCACCGCGGCGGTGGCGCTGCTCGCGCCGGGCACGACCTACGTCACGGCCGGCCCGTCCAGCGCCGCGGCGGCGGCCACGACCGCGGCGGCGACCACGACCGCAGCCACGACCGCGGCGGCCAAGACCGCGGCCGGGGCCGGCTGCAAGGGCGTCACTCCGGCGTTGCTCCCGGCGAACGGCTTCATCACCAATCCGAGCCGGGCCCAGGGCGGCCACCTGTGGTGGCACCGCTCGGCGGACGGCAGCGTGTGCATCGGCACCGTCATCATGTGGGTGCAGTACAACACGACCGCGGCCAAGACCTGGCGGGTGGTCGTCTACTCGGCGCGGCACCCGGGCGGCCTAACCGTGGCCAGCCAGGCGTTCACTCTCAAGCGGGGCTGGTACTGGTGGGGCTTCGGGGTGCACCGGTCCTTCCAAGATCTGTCCGCGGTGTGCGTGACCGCGACCGGGGCCTTCGGGATGTCGTGCGTGCAATTCGGCGCCCCGGCGGGCTGAGGCCGAGGTTACGGTTCCCCGGCGAGCTGGGCGGGCGCGCCCGGCGGCCGCAGCCCGGACAGGACATCGGCGGCGCGATGGCAGGCCGCCTGCCGTCCGGGTGCCACGGCCTGCAGCGGCGGCACCGTGGTCCGGCAGACGTCGATGGCCAGCGGGCAGCGCGGGTGGAACGGGCAGCCGGGCGGCGTCGACCCGGCCCGCGGGGTGTCGCCGGGCAGGATGATCCGGGACCGCCGCGCGGCCGCGTCGACTTCGGGCACCGCGGAGCGCAGCGCCAGCGTGTACGGGTGCGCGGGCCGGGTCAGCAGCTCGCTGGTGGGCCCGGACTCCGCGACCCGGCCCAGGTAGAGCACGACCGTCTGCTCGCACAGCCCGGGGATGATCGCGAGGTTGTGGGTGATCAGCAGGTAAGCGAGCTGGCGCTCGTCACGCAGCCGCCGGATCAGGGCGAGGATCCGGGCCTGGGCGGTGACGTCGAGCGCGCTGGTCGGCTCGTCCAGGACCAGCAGCCGGGGCGAGACAGTGAGCGCGCGGGCGATCGCGACCCGCTGGCGCTGCCCGCCGGACAGCTGGTGCGGGTACCGGGACGCCAGGGCCGGGTCCAGCGCGGCTTCGGACAGCAGCGCCGCCACCTGAGTCGCCACCCGGGCGCCGCGGCCGGCCAGCCCGTGCGCGATCAGCACCTCGCCGATGGTCGCCCCGACCCGCATCCGCGGGTCCAGGCTGTTGTCCGCGTCCTGGAAAACGATCTGCGCCGCGCGCCGGTAGGCCCGCAGGCGCGGCCCGCGCAGCCCGAGCACGTCCTGCCCGTCGAACGCGATCGTCCCGGCGGAGGCGGGGACCAGGCGCAGGATCGCGCGGCCCACGGTGGTCTTGCCGGAACCGCTCTCACCGACCAGAGCGATGCCGAACGGCCCGCGGCTGATCGCCAGGCTGACCCCGTCGACCGCGCGGACCGGCCCGAAGCTTACCTGCAGGTCCCGCACGTCCAGCAGGATGTCGTCGGCCATGGTCACTCCCGCAGCCTGGGGACGGCGGCGAGGAGCTCGCGGGTGTAGTCGTGCCGCGGCGCCGCGATCACCTGCCCGGTGGGTCCCTGCTCGACCACCTGTCCGGCCCGCATGATCGCCACCCGGTCGCACAGCTCGGCGATGACGGCGAGGTCGTGGCTGACGAACAGGACGGCCATGCCACGGGAGTCACGCAGCTCGCGCAGCAGCTCCAATACCTCGGCCTGTACGGTCACGTCCAGGGCGCTGGTCGGCTCGTCGGCCAGCAGCACCTCGGCGCGCAGGGCGAGGGCGAGCGCGATCGCGACCCGCTGCAGCTGCCCGCCGGACAGTTGCGCCGGGTAGCGGTGCAGCAGCTCAGGCGCGAGCAGCACACTGCGCATGCCCGCGTCGGCCCGCGCTGCGGCCTCGGCGGCGGACAGGCCGTGCTGGCGCAGCGTCCGGGACACGATCGCGCCGACTCGGAACACCGGATTGAAGGCCAGCGCCGGGCTCTGGAAGATGGCCGCAATCCGCCGCCCGCGGATCGCCCGCAGCCGGGCGTCGGACAGCCCGATCAGCTCCTGGCCGTCGAGCCGGACCGAGCCGGTGACGGCGGCTCCGGCTGTCCCGGCCAGCCCGAGCACCGCCAGGATCGTCATCGACTTGCCCGAGCCGCTCTCCCCGGCTAGGCCGACGATCTCGCCGCCGTTCACGTTCAGCTCGGGCACGGACGCGACCGGATGCCCGGCGAAGCTGACCCTCAGGTCACGGATCTCCAGCTTGATCGGGCTCATCGTGTTCACCGGATGAGCACCCTCCGCGGGTCGAGCACGTCGCGCAGCCCGTCGCCGAGCAGGTTGAACGCGAGCGCGGTGACCAGGATGGCCAGGCCGGGGAACGTCACCAGCCACCACTGGGTGGTGAAGTAGTTCTGGCCCTCGGCCACCATCAGCCCCCAGTCCGGCGTGGGGTCCTGCGCGCCGAGCCCGAGGAAGGACAGCGCGGAGGCGGTCAGGATCACCCCGCCGACGTCCAGCGACACCTGGACGATCACCGGCGTGATCGAGTTGGGCAGGACGTGCCGGAGCAGGATCCGCCAGCTCGGGATGCCGAGCGCGCGGCAGGCTTCCACGTAGGGCCGCCCGGCCACCGACGCCGCCTGGCCGCGGACCAGCCGGGTGTACCACGGCCACCAGGAGATCGCGATGGCGATGGTGAGGCTGGTCAGGTTGGCGGGCAGCACGGTGGCGAAGGCCAGCGCGAGCAGCAGCGGCGGGAACGCGAGGAAGATGTCGGTGATCCGCATGATGACCTCGTCCGTGATGCCGCCGAAGTACCCGGCCAGCACGCCCAGCGAGATGCCCACCGCGCACGAGATCAGCAGCACGAACAGGGCCACCACGGGCGACACCCGGGCTCCCGCGAGCACCCGGGAGAACAGGTCCCGGCCAACCTGGTCGGTGCCGAACAGATGCTGCGCCGACGGCGCCTGCAGCGCCATCTCCGGATGGGTGGCCGCGCCCGCGTCGGCCGGATACGGGATGACCAGCGGCGCGAAGACAGCGATCAGCACGATCAGCAGCGCGATCACGCCGCCGGTCGCGATCAGCGGATTGGCGCGCAGGAACCGGCCGGACCCGCTCACCCCGATCCCGCTCACCGGAGCCTGATCCTCGGGTCGAGCGCCGCCTGCACTAGGTCCACGACCAGGTTGGCGACGACGTAGATGACCGCGACGAACAGCGTGACGCCGACGATCGCCGGGGTGTCCAGCGTGGACACCGACGCCGCCGCGTAGCTGCCGAGCCCGGGCCAGTCGAAGATGGACTCCACCAGGAACGTGTTGACCAGCGAGTAGGCGAAGACGAGCGCGAGCACCGCCGTTACCGGGTTCCAGGCCAGCCGCATGGCGAACGTGCCGAACACGGTCCGTTCGGGGAAGCCAAGCGAGCGCACCATCTGCACGTGCGCCTCGCCCACCGTGTCGAGGACCTGCGCGCGTACTATCCGCGCGATCACCCCGACGGGATAGGCGGCGACCACCAGCGCGGGCAGCACCAAATGGACGAGCGTGCTGCCCAGCATGGGCCAGTTGCCGCTGATCAGGCTGTCGACCACGGGCAGCTGGGTGCGGACGGTGAGCGGGTGGCTGAAGACGAGGTTCGGGTCGTACTGGCCAGCTACCGGCAGCAGCCGCAGCCGCTGGGAAAAGACCAGTTGCAGGATCAGCGCCAGCCAGAACACCGGCATGGAGACGCCGAGCACCGAGCCGACCCGGACGGCGTGATCCAGGGTGCCGCCCGGCCACCGGGCCGCGGCCAGGCCGAGCGGGACGCCGACGAGCACCGCGATGACCAGCGCGGCGATGACCAGTTCCAGCGTGGCCGGCGCCGCCGTCCCGATGTCGGAGAGCACCGGCCGGTGGGTGTGGATGGACGTCCCCCAGTTCCCGCTGACGATCCCGGCGAAGTACTTGCCGATCCGCACCGCCAGCGGCTGATCCAGGCCGAGGTAGTGGCGGGCGCGCGCGATCTGCGCGGCCGAGGCGTGCGGACCCGCCCACGAGGCCGCCGGGTCGCCCGGGACCACGTCGGAGATCACGAACGTCAGGATCACCACGCCCGCGACGACCACGACGGCCAGGGCGACCCGGCGGATGACGTACCGGATCACCCGGCGGCTCGGCTGGGACGGGCCATAAGGTCAGGGCTTCAGGTCGTGCACGAAGACCACGTTCGGGTAGGCCGGGTCCACCCGGAAGCCGGAGATCCCGCTGAGCATCGCGTACTGGTAGTTGTCGTTGTACAAGGAGACGAGCGGCGCCTGCTGCATGATCGTCACCTGCATGTTCTTGTACAGCTGCGCGGCGGCGTTCTTGTCGGTCGCGATCAGCGGCTCGACCTGGTTGATCATGTTGTCCAGGGACTTGTTCGAGTAGTACGACAGGTTGTAGTACGGCGGGCTCTCGGTCTGGAGCAGGTTGGAGAACCAGGAATACGGGTCGGGGTAATCCGGCCACCAGTACTCCAGGAAGATGTCCTGACGCTGCGCGGGATTGGACGACTTGCCCTTCGCCCACTGGGTCGGCCAGGCCAGCGACTGGACGGAGAGATTCACGTTCAGCGCGGCCAGGTCGGACTTGATGATGGTCGCGACGACCTGCTCGTTACTGTCACCCTGGGTGTAGGTCAGGCTCAGGTTCAGGGCCTTCTTCCCGGGCCCGTAGCCGGCCGCTTTGAGAAGCGCAGCCGCCCTGGTCTTGTCGTAGGAGTAGTCCGGCAGGTCGCTGAAGTGCCCGAACATCCCGGGCGGGACGATGCCGCTGGACTGCACGCCCGCACCGCGCAGCGCCGCGATGATGCCGCGGTAGTCGATCGCGTACAAGACCGCCTGGCGGACCGGCAGGCTGAGAGCCTTGACGTTGAGCTGCGCGAGCAGGTTCTGCCAGGAGGGCGAGCTGACCGTAGTGATGCCGGAGTCGCCCTTGAACGACGACCACAGCGACGGGCCGATCTGCTCGATGAAGGTGACCTGGCCGGAGCGCAGCAGCTGAGCCGCCGTGGTGTCCTGCGGCACCACGCGGAATACCACCTTGGTGAAGTGCGAGCCGGACCAGCCGCCCCAGTACTTGCCGAACTGCTTCAGGTAGACCTCGAACTCCTGGCCCTTGTTCCAGGTCTGGACGGTGTACGGGCCGGTACCCGCGTCGTGCCCCGCGTTCAGCCAGCTGGTGAACGCGTTGCCCGTCTGGCCTGCCGGTCCCTGCGTGTCGTAGATGTAGGCGGAGTAGTCAGCCGAGGCCTGCAGGGCCAGCGGGGAAGCGTAGCTCAGGTGGAAGACCAGCGTGTACTGATCGGGCGTGTCGATCGTCTTGACCGCGGCCCAGACGTAGGCGGCGCCGCCGTTCAGCTTGATCGTGCGCTGGATCGCGGCCTTGACCGCCTGTGCCGTCATCGGCCGGCCAGTGTGGAAGGTCACGCCGTGCCGGAGGTGGAAGGTCCAGGTCTTGCCGCCGTCAGCGGACGACCAGCTGGTCGCCAGCATTGGCCCGACGGTGTTGGTCGCGGAGTTGTAATGGGTGAGCGTCTCGTACATCTCGCTCATCGCGATGATGCCGTCGGAATACTCGGTGGCGGGGTCCCACCCGTCAACCATCACCGGGGCGGTGGTGTCGTAGGTGAACACCTTGTTGACCGGTTTCTGCGTGCCGGCCGGGGTGGTCGATCCGGCGCAGGCAGTTAGCGCGAAGACCGGCACGGCGGCCGCCGCGACTGCGATCAGCCGTCCGCGATGACGCTTCATGATGCCTCCGATGTGCTGTGCGATTCGGCCGGCACGCCGCCCAAAGTGCCCGCCGCCTTGACCCGTATCCGGACCGCGGGAGAGGTGAGGTAGGCGAGCGGGATCTCGTCCACCTCGATGATCTGCACCGTCCCCGGGTCGGCACCGGCGGCGACGGCCCGCTCGCGGGCCTCGTCCCGTGCCTCGTCGAGGACGGCCTGCCTGCCGTCGGGGCCGAGGTGGAAGATCCGGTCCACCTGACCGCTGACCGACGCGATGGCGGCGCCGACCGCGTTCGCCGCGTCGAAGTGCTCCGGCCGGACGATCTCGCTGACGCCGGGTATCCGGTCCGGGACCAGGATGCTGCCGCCGCCCACGGCGATGAGCGGACGGTCCTCCTTGGAGGTCTTCACCCGGTCGATCGCCTCAGCCAGCGTCACGTCGGCCCGGGCCAGCGCCTCGAAGAGCAGCCGCCGGTAGCGGCCGGCCCGGTCGGCGCCGCCCGGCGCCCCGGCGATGTCCGCCCGGCCGGCCAGGACCGCGCCGTCGGTCAGCGTGGGGGTTGTCCCGCCGAAGATCAGCGCGTCCTGCTGGATCAGGTAGCCGACGCTGCGCGGTCCGATGCGGACGTCGCCGGGGTCGCCGGAGACCACAGTGCCGCCGCCGAGCGCGATCGTGACCAGGTCCGGCATCCGGAAATTGGTCCGGACACCGCCGATCTCCACCCCCTGCGCCGACTCGCGCGGGAACCCGTTGGTCAGCACGCCGATGTCGGTGGAGGTCCCGCCCACGTCGGCCACCAGCGAGTCCGAGATTCCGGTGAGGAACGCGGCGCCGCGGACGCTGTTGGCCGGCCCGCTGCCGATGGTGAGTACGGGATATCGCAGGGCCTGGTCGAGGCTCATCAGCGTGCCGTCGTTCTGCGCGAAGAACGTGACCGGCCGCAGCCCGTGCGCGGTGAGCGCGTCTCGCATCGCGCCGGCGACGTCGCGGGCCACCCCGGCCAGGGCGCCGTTGAGGATCGTGGCGTTCTCCCGCTCGAGCAGGCCGATCGAGCCTATCTCGTGGCTGAGCGAGGTGTGTACCTCGCCGAGCTCACGCTTGACCACCTCGGCGGCTAGCAGCTCGTGCCGCGCCGAGACCGGGGCGAACACGCTGGTGATCACGACCCCGTCGGCCTGGCCGCCCACCCGGCCGAGGAACCGCGCGATGGCGTCGGTGTCCAGCGGGGACAGGTCCTGGCCGTCGAACTCGATCCCGCCGTCCACGATCTCGGCCCCGACCGAGACCGCGTCGACGAGGTCCCGCGGCCAGCCGAACATGGGCCTGATGCTGTAGGTGGCGGGCCCGCCGATCCTGAGGACCGCCACCCGCCGCAGGTTCCTGCGCTCCAGGACGGCGTTGGTCGCGTGGGTGGTGCCGAGCATGACGTGGCTGATCCGCTGCGGCTCGACGCCTGGCGTGCCGAGCACGGCGTCGATCGCGGCGACGATTCCGGACGTGATGTCGGCCGTGCCCGGCACCTTGGCCTTGGCGAGCACCCGGTCGGCGGCATCCATGATCACGGCGTCGGTGTTGGTGCCGCCGACGTCCACACCGAGACGGCAGTCAGGCGGTGGCACCGGCGAGCTCCTCCACGGGCAGGTAGTCGAATTCGTAGCCGAACGCGCGCGGCCCGGCGACCACGATCCCCTCCTCGGTCCGCCAGACCGGGTCGCAGCCGAACGCGATCACGGTGACCCGCTGCCCGTAGGCGATCCGCTCGGTCGCGATCGCGCCGGCCGTCTCGCTGTCCAGCACCGTGATCAGGTCAGGCACCGAGGCGAGCACATGGCCGCGCTCCAGCGCCACCAGGTTCTCGTTCTGCAGCTCCAGCCTGACCAGCCGGTCCGTGTCCACGCCCAGGCCCTCGACCACGACCGAACCGCGGGCGAACCCGCTCGTCGTCCTGCGCTCCACGTCCAGGACCTTCCCGGTGATCAGGCGGAAGGCGCCCAGCTCGGCGATCAGCGAGTCCACCGGGCTTTCCTGCGCGCGGCTGACGGCCTCCCCGATCCTGATCGCCAGCGAGACCGAGTCCCGCACCGTCGCGCCGCGCGCCTGCTCCGCGGTCATCGAGAATTCCGTCGAGGACGCGGACCCGCCGAACTCCACCGCCGCCGCCCGCTCCAGGCGTTCCATCCAGTGGCCGGAGACCGTCTGGAAGATGACCAGGTTGCCGCGTTCGTCGGTCATCACGGCCGGGCTCGGGGAAATGCCGGCCAGGTGCATGGTGACCTGGGGCACCTCGGGAAAGGCCCGGCCCATGCCGTCGGCGTCCGCGACCGGCAGGCCGATCCGGGCGGCCCAGGTGATCGGGAGCAGGCCGTTCGCGCCGCCGATCTCGGCGGCCATGAGCGCGGAGACCCGGCGCCCGGTGAGGTCCTCCAGGTGCTCGCGCAGCCGGCCGCCCTCGTCCCCGTTCTCGATCTTCTCCACGCTGACCGTCGGCGCGCCGATCGCGCCGCACGGCATGACCAGGGAATCACCGGGCAGCTCGTCCAGGTCCACCAGGGGGACCGGGCCGAAGTCCTCGGTGGCCTGCAGAGCCTGCAGTAGCCCGAGATACGGGTCGCCACCGCCACCGGCGCCGAGCACGGCGCAGCCGCGTGCCAGGGCACGCAAGGAGTCAGGGTCGAGCAGGCGCTTCATGTGAGGGCAGTTGTGTAGTAAGGCGGATGAGGCGGCGGAATCAGGTTTCGCGGTTATGCGCAATGATTCCTGAACCGTGACCCGGATAGTAGCAGCCGACGGGAATTTTCGGCGCGCGCGATCTCCTCCCGCAGGTCTTCCGGGTTCAGCGCGCGGACCACCCGCGGCGGGCTGGAGCGGGGCACGCGCGCGTAGTAGTGGCCGGCGACGCCGCGCCAGACGTACCACTGCGGGAACTCAGGCGCGTAGACCCGCCACTCCGGCATCGCCGTCTGGTCCTCCGTGTCCGGTCCGGATACGGTCTCGCGCTCCATCGCTGCCCCTTGAAACGCACCTAGGTGAGGACGTGAGTGATGATCACGTCGTGTGCCGAAGCGGGAATGCATAGCAATGCTCGCAGCCACCGGCGCCGAAGGTAATGGGCAGACTGCACCTCGATCGCCGGGGATGTGTGCGATCAGCATAGGGTGGGCGTGCCATGCCTACCGTTGATGAGATCCTGGCCGGCTCGCCGCTGGCCGGCCTGCGGCGGATCAGTCCCGGCGGCGGTGACCGCGAGGTCGCCGTGGTCCGGCTGGCCGAGCGCTTCGCCGAGCTTGACGACGCCCCGCCCGGCAGCTTCGTCATGCTGTCCCGGCTGGCCTCGGCCGAGGTCACCGACTACCGACTGGACATGGCGCTGCGCTGGGCGGCCATCCGCCGCGTAGCCGCCGTCGCCGCGTTCTCGGGCGAGGCGTGGCAGCCCGCGGTGACCGCCCTGGACATCGCCGAGCACGCTGACATCGCGCTGGTGTCCGTCCCCGCGGACGCCGACCTCGCCGCGCTGGTCCGGGCGGTATACGGGGAGATCGGCGGCAGCGCCGAACGCGCCCTGGCCCGCGCCGAGCAAGGGCTCGAGGCGGTGCGGCGGGCCGACCGGGCGGGCGCTGGCCCGGAGGAGCTCGGCCAGGCGGCCGGGCGCGCACTGGGCATCAAGGTCGAGTACGTCGTGACTCCTGCTCTGCTGGCCCCGGGGGGGACGACCCCCCCGAACCCCCCCGAAACCCACGGGATAGGGGTGAGCGTGCCGGTGCTCGTCGACGAGACGCCGACCGGGCATTTCGCGGCGCCGGAGGCGGGTGGCGAGATCGGCATCGCCGCCGGGCTGGTCCTGCACGCCGCGGCGGCCGCCGCCGCGCGGCACCTCGACCTGACCCGGCGGGCCATCCAGACCCCGGTCCGGTCCCGCAGCGAACTGCTCGCCGAGCTGCTGATGTCGGACTCGGCGATCAGCGAGGATCTGCTCGCCCGGGCACGGCAGCTGGGGATCCCGGTGAGCGGCTGGCACCTGGCGGTCCGGGTCGAGGCCGACGACCTGGACGAGGCCGAGCACGATGAGGTACGGCGGTTCGAGCTGCTGGAATCGGCGGGTCAGGCCGCGCTCCAGGCGGTGTCCGGGGCCGGCGAGACCTGGTACCTGTCCCGGATCGCGCGGGCCATCATCTTGATCCGGATGACGACGTCCAACCCGGGTCCGCAGGCCGGGGCCAGGGCGGCCCGGTCGGCCGAGCGTGCGCTGCAGGCGATCGCGGCCCGGCTGCCCGCGCTGCGGTTCCGGGCCGGCGTGGGGGCGGCGCACGAGGGCCCGATGGGCCTGCGGGCCTCGGCCGCCGAGGCCCGGGGAGCGCTGGCCGCCGCGCGGGCCGCGCGCCGCCCGGCCGGGGTCGCGGCCCACGACGCGGTCGGCATCCGGCGGATGCTGATGGAGTGGTACGCCTCGGACACCGTGCGCGCGTCCGTGCGCGACCAGCTCGCGCCGCTGGAGAAGCTGGGGCCCGCCCGCGCCGACACCGCGATCCGGACGCTCGCCGCCTACCTGGACGAACAGGGGTCGGTGGTCAAGACGGCAGAGCGGCTGCACCTGCACCGCAACGCGGTGACCAACCGGCTCCGCACCATCACCGAGCTGCTCGACGTCGACCTCGAGGATCCCGACCAGCGGCTCGCCCTGCAGCTCGCCTGCCGCGCTCGCCTGCTCGGCTGAGCCCGGTCAGGGCTTGCGCCCGACGCCGCAGATCGCGTCGACTTCCCTGGGCTCTTCGTCGGCGTTCCTGATATCGGGCCGCCACCGCGAGGTGGTGACCACGCCGGGCGGCACCAGGTCGAGCCCGGTGAAGAAGCCGGCGATCCGGTCCGGGCTGCGCAGGTGGTAGGAGCTGGCGGAGTTCTGGTTGTAGGCCGCGATGGCCTGGTTCAGCTCGGGATTGGTGTCGGTGCCGTCGGACAGCGCCAGGTAGCTGCCCGGCGGCAAGGCGTCGAGCAGCCAGGTCACGATCGATCCCGGCTGGTCGGAGTCGTCGATCTGGCCCATGATGCCCAGCAGCATCAGCGCCACGGGCTGGGTGAGGTCCAGCGTCCTGGCCGCACCCCGCAAGATCGTGTCCGGATCCCGCACATCCGCCTCGATGTAGCTGGTGACCCCGCCGGGCACGCTGGTCAGCAGGGCCTCGGCGTGCACCAGCACGAGGGGGTCGTTGTCCACGTAGACGATCCTCGAGTGCGGCGCGATCTGCTGGGCGATCTGGTGGGTGTTGTTCGCCGTGGGCAGGCCGGTGCCGATGTCGAGGAATTGCGTGATCCCGGCCTCCGCGGCCAGGTAGCGGACCGCGCGGGCGAGGAACCGGCGCTGGACCCGGGCGACGTACGCGATGCCGGGGAACGTCTTCAAGATCAGGTCACCGGTCGCGCGGTCGGCCGCGAAGTTGTCCTTGCCGCCGAGCAGGTAGTTCCAGACCCGGGCCGAGTGCGCCTCGCTGGTGTCGAGCTGGGGCGGCACCCCCGCTCCGCCCGCTGACGACGTGCCGCTCACCGCCCACCCCTCCCCGTTCCCGTCCCGAACGCGCCTCGGACCGCGTCAGGTCAGCTTATCCGGGAGTTCAGACGAAATTGATCATGGTGTGGCAGAGCATGCCCTGCTGGCCGGTCCCGTGCTCACCGGTCCGGCGTCACGGCTGGCACTACGGTTACCGGCCCGGTGCGGTCTCAGCGACGGAACGGCGTGCTCGTATCATCGCCGGCGGGAGTGCCAGCGCGGAGACAAGCGTCACTATCCCGGTGAGATGCCAGGCCGGCCCGGCCGTATTCGAGACCGCGACGGCCGCCAGGACCAGCGCTACGGCGGACAGCCCCAGGAAGATGGCCAGAAACAGGTCCGCGGTCGTTTCGCCTCTGGACAACAGCACGCTGGCCCAGACGCAAAATGCCGCGCAGAGAACTGCTCCCGCCAGGAACTCGATGCGCACTACGGCGATCGCGGGTCCGGTAAGCGACGGCCAGATGCCGATGATGCTGACGGAGAAGATCAGGTTCCAGGCGATGACCAAGGTGAGGATGGCCGAACGGACCCGGTACCGCCTGAACGCGCCCAGGAGGACGGCGATCCCGGCGACGCAGGCGAACAGGACCACCCACCACGGCCAGAGCGCGACCGCCATGCTCTGAACGAGATTGTCCAGCCCGGTGATGACGACTATCGCGGTCAGGATGACGAATCCCGTGCCCAGCAGTGCCGCGGCGGCGGAACGGCCGCCGGGCACGGACAGCGGCTTCGCCTCGGCCGCGGGCTCGGCCCGCACTGGTGCAGACTGCGCCGGTGCAGACTGCTCTGGTGCCGGTCGGCTTGCTCCGAAGGCGGAATCCGGCCGGGGGGCCGGCCACTTGAACGTATCCGGCCCGGGATCCGGCGGGAGGGACCGGACCGGGGCGGGCACGACACTCGCCTCCGGCGGTTCAGGACCTGGCGGCGCCGGGGGCGGTTCGGCGGTACCGAGCGCCGCCGCGGCGGCCGCGGAGACCGTGCGGCTGTCGTCGTCGGTCATCTGCTTGAGGGTCAGCCGCGCGGCCAGGGCCAGGCCCTGATGCCTGCCATGCAGCAGAAGTTCCAGCTCCTGGACCCCTCCCAGGCGAACCGAGGCGAGCCGGCTCTCGACCGCTGACCGGATGTCATCGGGCAACGGCGACGGTGTGGTAACCGGACGGCTGCGCCGGGCGATGACCAGTTCTCCGCGTATGTCATAGGTCCACTTGCACGGCGTCTGGCTGGGAGTGACCGCCTGCACCTTGTCGTAGATGTAGTCGTAGAGTTCATCCAGCGCGACCTGGCCATCTTGGTCGCGGTCGGCTTCTCCCGTCTGCAGTCCGCGCACCAGGGCGCTGGTGAACACCGACGGGCCGGGCTGGCCGGGGACGGGAAGCTGGCCGGTGGCGGCGAGCCCGCCGCCCTCGTAGGCGTATTGCATCGCGTCGGACGCGGTGATCACCGCCCGGCCCCGGCCGCCGGCGAACTGGCCCTCGATCCCCATTCCCCCGGCAGCCCGGGCCATCATGCCGCGCTCGAACGCACCCGCGTAGCAGCAGTCCAGCAGGAGGACCACCCGCTTGGAGCGGCTTCGGTTCATCCGCTGGTTGACGAAGTTGGCCGCCAGGGCGGTCGACGCCAGCCGGTGCAGCATGGAGTTGGTCATGGCAAAGTACAGCTCGCCATCCTCGTCCTTGATCCCGTGGCAGGAGAAATGCAGGAGCAGCATGTCGTCGGGCTGGCGGTCGGCGAAGAACTCCTCCACCGACAGAGCGACTTCCTGGTTGGGCCGGTTGAGCAGCGTGCGGACCTCGAAACCACCGATCCCGGGATCGCGCAGTACAGCCTCGAGCGCTCCGGCATCAGCGGCGGGAGCCTGCAGTTGCCGCAGTCCCGGGTCGGCGTAGTCCGAACTGGCCACGATCAACGCTGTGCGCGCGCCTCCTGCCATCGCGTCACCGGTTATCGTTGCGGCGAAGCCACTCGTCGGCCAGCCGCCGCTGCTCGCCAGAGGAAACCCCGGTCAGCTCGAGAACGTCGTCGCCGAGCGCCAGCTTGATGCTGCGCCGCTGGGATCGGGACAGCCATGACCGAACCGCGGCTATCACGGCGCCGAGCAACTCCGGCTTGGCCATGCTGACCACCAGTCCTCCTAGCGCAGCCGGCCCCACCCCCCTGGTTCCCGGTGGAGCCTGGCCCGCCCTGGGTACCTCGACCGCGCCGACGTCGAGATCAAGAAGCTCACGACGAAGCTGCAAGGTGGCCTCGGCCACCTCGTCAGGGTCGGCGTCAAGCTCTCCCACCTGGATGCCGAGTTTAGGCAGCGGATCTCCCATGCCTATCCCCCCACGCGATTCGCCGTCCGTGAACCTGAGGCTACGATCATAAAATTCGGCTGGATCTCGTGGGAAGAGCTAGATCTCGTGGTAAAGACGGCCGACGGGACGGCTATCGTCCCGTACCCATGACCGTGGCATTGAGCAGCCTGGTCATGCCGCGCTCGTAGCGGGCCGGGTCCCTGGCGTACCTGGCCCGCGCGTCGACGGCCATGAAGTCGGTGTCGGCCACGTGCTCACCGCGGTCGAGGGCGTCCAGGCCCGCCCGGACGATGTCCCGCGGGTCCTCCTTACGCCCCCGGACGTGCCCTGCCATCCGGGTATCAACCGACCCGACGATCAGCGCGATCACCTCGGTGCCCTGGTCGGCGAGCTCAGAGCGGGTGATGCTGGACAGGAACGGCGCGGCCGCCTTGCTGGGGCGCGGCATAGCCACCTCCGCGATGTCGGTCACCAGACACGACACTACAATTACGGGAGCGACGGTGCCAGCGCTGAACCGGCCTCGGC
>Ga0335078_10001528_pt1 | contig 34875 bp, 32 predicted proteins | sample Lox_Sample_32_FD_206711 | JGI IMG/M metagenome (GOLD analysis project Ga0335078, IMG submission 206711) | Soil microbial communities from Loxahatchee National Wildlife Refuge, Florida, United States - Lox_Sample_3.2 | ecosystem: Environmental > Terrestrial > Soil > Wetlands | place: USA...
GAGGACCGCGAGCGGTTCGCGCACCTCGCGGCGAAGCTCGGCGTCCGCTGTCCGGAGTGGGGGATCGCGACGAGCCGCGCAGAAGCCGAAGCCGTCGCCGCGCGCATCGGCTACCCGGTGCTCGTGCGTCCGTCGTACGTGCTCGGCGGCCGCGCGATGCGCGTCTGTTACGACGCGACGGAGATTCCCGAGATCGAGGGCGCGGTCCTGGTCGACAGATTCCTCGAGAACGCGATCGAGCTCGACGTCGACGCGCTCTGCGACGGACGCGAGACGTACGTCGCCGCGGTGATGGAGCACGTCGAGGAGGCGGGCATCCATTCCGGCGACTCGTCGTGCGTGCTGCCTGCTCCGTCGGACTCCGGCGCAATCAGAGATGCGGTGCGCAGGCTCGGGCCCGCGCTCGGCGTCGTCGGTCTGCTGAACGTCCAGCTCGCGATCGCGGGCGGCGAGGTGTACGTGCTCGAGGTCAACCCGCGCGCGTCGCGCACCGTCCCGTTCGCCTCGAAGGCGACGGGAGTGAACCTCGTCGACGCGGCGTGCCGTCTCGCCGCCGGCGCGACGATCGCCGACCTCGGCCTCCCGCCGGAAACCCAACCCGACGGCTATCACGTGAAGGCCGCCGTCCTCCCGTTCGCACGCTTCCCGGGCGCCGACCCCGTGCTCGGTCCGGAGATGCGTTCGACCGGCGAGGTGATGGCGAGCGCCGCCGACTTCCCGACCGCCTTCGCGAAGGCCGAGCGCGCGGCGGGCCGCGCGCTGCCGCACGGCGGCCGCGCGTTCCTGAGCGTGCGCGACTACGACAAGCTCGGAATCGTCAACGTCGCGCGCAGCCTGACCGCGCTCGGGTTCGAGCTCGTCGCCACCGCCGGGACCGCGGAGGCGCTTGCGCTCGCCGACGTCGACGTCGAACGTGTCGAGAAGGGTGCGCCGGTCGTCGAGCTGATCCGCAGCGGTGAGATCGACCTCGTCGTCAACACCCCGGAAGGACGCAACGCGCGTCGCGACGGCTACGCGATCCGCGAGGCGGCGGTGATCGCGCGCGTGCCGTGCATCACGACGCTCGCGGTTGCGCGCGCCGCCGTCGACGCGATCGCCCGCGCGCGCGCCGAGTCGGCGCTCTCACTTCAGGAACGGCATGAGGCGCGAGCGTCGTAGCGTCGTCGCCGTCGAGTGGCTCGGCGCTTACGCGCTCCTTCGCGTCACGCGCGGGTCGCTTGACCCGGGGATACCCGGCCAGTTCTTCATGCTCGAGGCGCCCGGCCGTGTGCTGCCGCGGCCGATGAGCCTCTGCCTCGCCCCCCGTGACGAGCTCGCCTTCCTGATCGACCCGATCGGCCCGGGGACGCGCGCGCTCGCGGCGCTCGAGCCGGGCGAGGAGATCGCCGTCTTCGGGCCGCTCGGCAACGGCTTCCGGCTCGACGTGCCGCGGCCGCTCCTCGTCGGCGGCGGGATCGGGATCGCGCCGCTCCCCTACCTGTCGGAGGCGCTCGAGCGGCCGCCGGCCGTGCTCGGCTTCCGCACCGAGCAGCACGCGGAGGCGGCCGTGCTCGTCCCGAACGCCGAGGTCGTGATCGACCCCGTCCTCGTCACAGAGGCAATGCCGGCGGGTCGCGACGTCCTCGCGTGCGGGCCGGAGCCGATGCTCGAAGCGGTGCGCGCGCTGGCGCCGGCTGCGCAGCTCGCCTGGGAGGCGCCGATGGCCTGCGGCTACGGCGCCTGCTACGGCTGCGTGGTCGAGATCGACGGCAAGCTGAAGCGACTCTGCATCGAAGGGCCGGTCCTGTGCAGCTCCTGAACGCGAGCGGCTGCCTCGACGCGCTGACGGCGCCCGGCGTCGCCCGCGCGCTGGACGCGTTCGTCACGAAGACCGTGACGCCGCAGGAGCGCGAGGGGAACCCGCCGGTGCGGATCGCCGAGACCGACTTCGGGATGCTGAACACGATCGGCCTCGCCAATCCGGGCCGCGACCGCTTCCTCGCCGAGACGCTCCCCGCCCTTCGTTCGATCGGGGTACCCCTTTGGGTGTCAGTGGGGGGATTCAGCGCGTCCGACTATGCCCAAACCTGTGCAGCATTGGACGGCACCGACGGAGTCGGTGCCGTCGAGCTGAACCTCTCCTGCCCGAACGTGGACGAGGCGCCCGAGTCGGCGGCCGAGATCGTCGCCGCGTGCCGGGCCGCGACCGCTCTTCCCCTCTACGCCAAGCTCTCGCCGGCGGCCTGGGACGTGGCCGAGGTCGCGCGGGCGGTCGAGGCGGCGGGCGCAGACGGGCTCTCGCTCGTGAACACGATTCGCGGGCTGGCGCTCGGCGATCGCTTGCGTCCGCAACTCTCGCGTGCCGTCGGCGGGTACTCCGGACCGGCGTTGAAACCGATCGCGCTCGCCGCCGTTTACGCATGTCGATGCGCGACGCAGCTCCCGATCGTCGGCATGGGCGGTGTCCAGACGGGACGCGACGTGCTCGAGCTCGTCGCGTGCGGCGCGACGCACGTCGCACTCGGCACGATTCTCTTCGCCGATCCGGACGCGCCCTCGCGCGTGCGCAGCGAGCTTGCCGAGGCGGTCGCGGACGCCGGCTTCGAGAACGTCGACGACGCGTTCTGCGCGGCGCACGAGGCGGTTGCCCTGACCGACAACAGCCTCTAACGGATGGCGCTTGCACGTTCGACACAGGTTGTTAGTATGCGGCGCTCATGGTGCCACCACAGTCGCAGGTGCAAGCCCCCGTCAGGTCGCTCGACCAGCGCATGGAGGCACTCAAGAGGGCGAACGACATTCGCGTCAAGCGCGCGCAGCTGAAGAAGGACCTCAAGTCCGGCGATGCCTCGATCGAGGTAATCCTGCGCGAGCCGCCCGAGTTCGTCTCGACCGCGAAGGTGTTCGACATGCTGATGGCGGTGCCGAAGTTCGGGCGCGTGAAGGCGGCGCGTCTGCTGAACCAGTGCCGGATCAGCCAGTCGAAGACGGTCGGCGGCCTCTCCGACCGCCAGCGCCAAGAACTGATTGGCCTCTTCCACCGCTAGCGCGCCCAAACCGGTCTTCGTCGTGACCGGTCCCTCAGGGGCCGGCAAGGGAACCCTGATCGAGCGCGTGCTGCCGCGCTTCCCCGACCTCGCCCGTGCCGTGTCGGCGACGACCAGGCCGAGGCGCGCAGGCGAGGAGGACGGGACGCACTACACCTTCCTCAGCCGCGAGGAGTTCGACCGGCGGGTCGAGGCGGGCGAGTTCCTCGAGTGGGTGGACTACGTCGGCAACCGCTACGGGACGCTGCTCTCCGAGATCGACCGGCTGCGTGCCGCCGGCAAGGCGCCCCTGCTCGAGCTCGAGACCGAGGGGGCCCTGCGGGTGAAGCGGCGGATCGAGGGTGCGGTCACGATCTTCGTCACGGCGCCGCTGCCGGAGCTCGAGCGCCGGCTCCGCGAGCGGGCGACCGAGAGCACGGGGGAGATCGGCGGCCGGATCGAGACGGCCAAGCTGCAGCTCACGCAGCAGGCGGAGTTCGACCACGTGGTCGAAAACGACGATCGCGAGCGGGCCGCCGAGGACCTGGCCGCAATCGTGGAGCGCGAATTGGCGGCTGCTACCATCCACCTTCGATGATTCATCCCAGAATCGACCAGTTGCTGAACCAGGTGGACTCGCGCTACGCGCTCGTGATCGTCGCGGCCAAGCGGGCCCGCCAGATCAACAACTACCACCATCAGCTCGGCGAGGGCACCTTCGACGAATTCGCCCCGCCGCTGATCGAGTCGCGCTCGAAGAACTACCTCACGATGGCGCTCGAGGAGATCTCCGAGGCGAAGATCACGTACGACTACAAGCGCTAGCCGCCCGGGCGCTTTTCCACAGGCTGTAAGGGTCCGCGTCCCCGGCGCGGTACTAGGTGTCGGGTATGCAGGGACCGCGCCGGAGACGAACCTCACTCGAACGGCTGCTTCGTGCGCGCCGTCCGGCGGCGCCGAGGCGGCTCGTCCGCGAGCTCGCGTCGAAGTGCACGGCGGCCCGGCCCGCCCGCCGCAACACCAGGCCCGTCCTGCGGAGCCTCTTCGTCACTGCGGCGGCGATCGTCGGCCTCGGGAGCGTCGGCGGTCTCGGCTACGCGATGACGCTCGCGGGCGACATCGTCACGAAGGCCGTCTCGCACAAGACGTACGCGAAGCATCCGAAGCTGGGTCTCGTGCGCGTGAACGCCGCCCTCGACGAGTACGGGACGACGACGACGACCGCGACGACCACGACGGCCTCGACGACCACCGCGACCACGACCACGGCCGCAACGACCACGGTCGTCGCCACGACGACCGTCGCGACGACGACCGCGGCGCCCGCGCCGGCGCTCACGAGCTCCTCGCCGGCCGACGGCGACACCGTGACGTCGGTCTCGTCGATCAGCCTCACCGCCAACGTGTCGGTGACGTGGTCGGCCGTCCACGTCACGAAGCCCGACGGGACGACGACCGATCTCGCCGGTGGTAGCGGCACGACGATCAAGGACGACTTCAGCGCGACCGCAAACGGCGCCTACGTCGTGACGACGACGATGACGGCGAGCGGCAGGTCGACCGCCGTCACCGTCCACTTCACGGTCTACAACGGTAGCGCCACGATGCCGGCGCCGCCGACGTCGAAGTCCGCGACTCCCTCGACCGGCGGCTCGCTGGCGGCCTCCAACAGCACGTCGTCCGTCTCCTGGTCGCCGAGCTCGTTCGACACGCCCGTGACCGTGCAGCTCGACCCGACGCCGCAGATCGGCAACGGCGTCCTCTTCGGCAGCGGCAACATCGTCACCCAGCTCGTGATCAAGAACGCGAACGGGACGGTCAACCACGGGCCGTTCTCGCCGCCGCTCGAGGTCGTCCTCCACAACGTGCCCTCCGACTTCGTCCCCTCGTACTCGGAGGACGGTCAGACCTTCATCCAGATCGCCAAGCTGAGCGGAACGACGCTGCCGAGCGGCCAGCACCAGGGCTACTACCGCGCCGGCTCCGACGTGCACATCCTCACCGACCACACGACGTACTTCGGCGCCCTGTCGCCGCAGAACTTCGTGCTCGCGGTGGCGGTCTCGGTGCCGGCCCGGGTTGCAGCAGGCCACGCGATCGCCGCGAAGATCCACCTCTCCCGCGCCTCGAGCGTGCAGATCACGCTCATGTCGGGCGGCAAGAGCATCGTCTCGAAGAGCGTCTCGCTGAAGAAGGGCGTCAGCACCCTCTCGCTCGGCGTGCCGGCGACGCTCGCGCCGGGGACGTTCTCGCTCGTCGCCAAGGCCGGAACGGCGTCTGCGACGAAGAAGATCGTCGTCACCGGGTCGACCGCGTCGTCGGGCGGCACGCCGCCCCCGGTCGGCGGGAAGGCCTCACTCGGCGCGCTGCCGGCGACGGTTGCCGCCCATCTGGCGAAGGGCTCGGCGGGTGCGGCCGTGACGGCGTCCGCGGACGAGGTCTACGTCGTCGGCGGGAGCGGGCGGACGGCGGTTCTGGCCGGTTCGAGCCTCGCCAAGCTCGAACAGATCGCGAAGCTGCCCTCGACGCTCGCGTCGGCCGGAGCGGTCCTGATCCTGAGCCAGAACGCGCTGTACGTGATCGGCGGCGAGCACGGCACGAAGCCGACGAATCAGATGATCCGGATCAACCTGAGCACCGGCCAGGTCGCCGTGATCGGCAAGTTCGTCGAGCCGCTCGCGGAGGCCGCGGTCGTCCAGCTCGGCGGTCAGAGCTACCTGATCGGCGGCTGGACCGGCAAGAAGGAGGCGAGCGCCGTCCTCGACTTCGCAGGCCCGAATGCCGTCTCGATCGCCACGCGCCTGCCCGTCGGCGTGCGCGCCGCGGCGGCGACGGCGCTCGACGGCAAGATCTACGTCGCCGGCGGGCAGACGAAGCGCGGCTACTCGACGGCCGTCTACGAGGTCGATCCCGTCGCGCACAAGGTCAAGCGGATCGGCGTTCTGCCCCAGGGCGTCTCCGGCGGAACGCTCGTGGCGCGCAACGGCCGGCTCTATCTGCTCGGCGGCCGGACGGCGGACGGGCAATCGGCCACCACCGTCCTCCGGATCGATCCGAAGACCGGCCGCGTGACGAGCGCGGGAAGGCTGGCGCGGCCGCTCGACGGCGGGTCGTCCCTCTCCTTCGGCGGCAACCTGTTCGTCGTCGACGGCGCCGGCCGCGCCGTCTATCGGCTCGGTTAGCCGGTCGGCGAGTCCCCTCGGCCGCGCGAGGCGGGCACAATGGGCCCGTGGCGCGGATCCTCCAGGGTGTGAGCGGCGGCATCGCCGCGTACAAGGCATGTGAGCTGACACGGCTGCTCGTCAAGGCGGGCCACGAGGTGATCCCGCTCGTCACGCCGGGTGCCGAGCGGTTCGTCCGTGCCGAGACCTTCTTTGCGCTCGCGCGCCGTTCTCCGCAGGAGGACCTCTACGCGCACCTGACGCGGGCCGACCTCCTCGTCGTCGCGCCCTGCACCGCCAACACGCTCGCGAAGCTCGCCTACGGGATCGCCGACAACCTGCTGACGGAGGCCGCGCTCGCCCACCGCGGCCCCGTCCTCGTTGCGCCCGCGATGAATCCCCGCATGTGGGCGCACGCGGCGACCCGCGCGAACGTCCAGACGCTGCGCGAGCGCGGCGTCGAGCTCGTCGGGCCCGACGAAGGCGAGACCGCCGAGGGCGAGTGGGGTGTGGGGCGCATGTCGGAGCCGGCGGAGATCGCCGCGCGCGCGTTGCAGCTCCTTGCCCCGCCGAGCCTCGAAGGCCGCCGCGTCCTCGTCACCGCGGGCGGCACGCGGGAGCCTCTCGACGCGGTGCGCTTTCTCGGCAACCGCTCGTCGGGCCGCATGGGCGTCGCCCTCGCGGAGGAGGCGCGCCGCCGTGGCGCCGAGGTCGTGTTGCTCGCGGCGAACCTCGCCGTGCCGCCGCCGGCCGGGGTCGAGGTGATCGAGACGCCGACCGCGGCTGCGATGCTTGACGGCGCGAGCGAAGCGGACTTCGACGTCGCGCTGCTCGCGGCGGCCGTGGCGGACTACCGGCCGGCCGAGGCGGAGGCGGGCAAGCGCGCGAAGGACGCCGCCGCGTGGACGATCGAGCTCGAGCCGACGGCCGACATCGCGAAGCTGCTCGGCGGGCGCAAGCGCGAGGGGCAGGTCGTCGTCGCCTTCGGAGCGGAGCTCGGCGGGGAAGGGCTCGAACGGAAGCGGCACATGCTCGAGGAGAAGAACGTCGACCTCGTCGTCTTCAACGACGTCTCGCGTCGCGACATCGGCTTCGACGCTGCCGAGAACGAGGTCGTGCTGATCTCTCCTGCCGGCGAGCGCACGCTGCCGAAGGCGTCGAAGCGGCAGATCGCCGCTCTCATCCTGGACGAGGCCGAGCGGCTACTTCGATGAGCGAGGCGTACGACGCCTTCCAGGAAGGGCGGCAGCGACTCCGCAAGGGCATGGCCGCGCAGGCGACCGTGCCGCTCGAGAAGGCGAAGCGCCTCGAGCCGGGCAAGGCGTCGATCCGCGAGGCGCTCGGGATCGCGTACTTCCGCCTGCGGCGGTGGCCTGAGGCGGAGGCGGAGTTCCGCGTCGTGCTCGAGCTCTCGCCGACCGACCACTACGCGCACTACGCGCTCGCACGCACTCTGGAGAAGCAGGGACGGGCGGCGGAGGCGAGGGGCCACTACAAGCTCGCCCGCTCGATGGATCCCCAGAGTCGCCGCTACGCCTCGAGCGTCCGCGAGACCGAGTAGAACCACAAGATCGCCGTCGACTGGCTCGTCTTCCCGCTCGTTCTCGCCCTGCTCTGCCTCGGCTGCGGGCTGCTGCTCGGGCGGGTCTCCGGCGTCGCCGTGCCGCCGGCCCTGCTCCTGCCGCTCGGCTTCGTCGTCGTCTCGCTCCTCGCCCAGTTCGCGCTGCTCTTCCATCCGACGGTCTTCCTCGCGACGCCGGCGGTCGCCGTCTGCGCCCTCGCCGGCTTCGCGCTCTCGTTCCCGTTCGACCTGCGCCGGCTCGACCGGTTCGCCGCGGGGGCGGCGGCGGGCGTGTACGCGGTCTTCGCGGCGCCGTTCGTGCTCTCGGGTCGCGCCACCTTCGGCGGCTACATCAAGCTCGACGACACGGCGACGTACTTCGCCATGCTCGACCGGGCGATGACCGACGGCTACAACGTCGCCGGCCTCGCTCCCTCGACCTACCAGGCGACGCTCGACACGAGCCTGGTCTACGGCTATCCGCTCGGCTCACTGCTGCCGCTCGGCGTCGGCCGCGTCCTCGTCCACGAGAACCTCGCGTGGGTCTGGCAGCCGTATCTCACGTTCCTCGCCGTCCTGATCGCGCTCGCGCTCTATCAGCTCGCGGGCTCACTCGTCCGGACGCGGTGGCTGCGCGCGCTGATCGCCTTCCTCGGCGCGCAGGCGGCGCTCGTCTACGGCTACGCGCTGTGGGGCGGCGTGAAGGAGCTCTCGGCCGCGGCGGTCGTCGCCACGATCGCGGCGCTCGTTCCGGCGACGGCACGGACGCTCGGCCGGCCGCGCACCCTGGTGCCGCTTGCCGCGGCCTGCGCCGGCATCGCCGGTGTGCTGAGCGTCGGCGGCGCCGTGTGGCTCCTGCCGTTGCTCCTGCCCGCGCTCGTGCTCGGCTACCGCGCGAGTGGGCTGCGCGTGACGGCGATCGGCACGGGTTGGTTCGTCGCGATCACGGCCCTGCTTGCGATCCCGGCGATCTCCGCCGGGCGGACGTTCCTCTCGCACACGGGCGCCTTCACCGGCGGCAGCGAGTACGGCAACCTGCGCGGACGGCTGAGCGCGCTCCAGGTGTTCGGCATCTGGCCGGGCGGCGACTTCCGCTACCCGGCCTTGCACCACACGATCACGCACGTGCTGATCGCGGTCGTCGCCGCGGCGGCCGTCGCCGCGCTCGTCGTGGCGTGGCGCCGTCGTGCGTGGGAGCTGCCGGTCGCCGCGGCCGCCGTCGCCTTCGGCTGTGCGGTGTATGTCGGTATGGGCTCGCCGTGGGTCGGCGCCAAGGCGCTTGCGTCGGCGTCGCCGATCGTGCTCACGCTCGGGCTCGCGGCGATCGGAGCCGTGTACGAGTTCGGGCGCCGCGCCGTGGCCGTCGTGCTCCTGGCGCTCGTCGGCGCCGGCGTGATCTGGTCGAACGTGCTCCAGTACCACGCGGTCGACCTCGCGCCGAGCGCCATGCTGAGCGAGCTCGAGACGATCGGCGCCCGCTTCGCCGGCCAGGGGCCCTCGTTGATGACCGACTTCCAGGCCTACGGCGACCGGCACTTCCTGCGCGACATGACGGCCGAGGGAGCGTCCGAGCTGCGCCGGCACGTCGTGCCGCTGCGGACCGGCGGCGTCGCGACCACGGGCGTGACGGCCGACATCGACGAGTTCCAGCTCGATGCGATCCTCTTCTACCGAACGCTCGTGATTCGCCGCTCGCCGCTCGACAGTCGCCCGCCGTCGATCTACAAGCTCGTCTGGTCGGGGAAGTACTACGACGTCTGGCAGCGCCCGCTCGGCGCTTCGCCGATCGTCGAGCATGTTTCGCTCGGCAGCCGGTTCGTGCCCGCGGCTGTCCCGTCGTGCAACACGGTGCTCCAGGTGGCGAAGGCGGCGCAGGAGGTCGGCGGCATGGTCGCGACCGTCGAGCGTCCGTCCACCGTCGTCGTCGAGACGAACGGCAGGCTCGGCCCGCCGACCACGCTCGGCGAGTACGGCGAGGACCCGGTCGCCTTCTACCTGGAGAAGCCCTACACGTTCCAGGCGACGTTCTCGGTGCCCGTCGCCGGCACCTATGGGATCTGGCTCGGCGGCACCTTCCGCGGGCTCGTCACCGCGACGGTCGACCGTATTCCCGTCGGCGGCGGCCTGCGCGACATGCTCGACTGGCCGAACACGTACGTCGAGCTCGGTGCCGTCCGTCTCCAGCGCGGGTCGCACCTGCTCGATCTCGACGACCACGGATCCGACTGGCGGCCCGGCTCGGCAGGGGCCCCCGAGTTCGGATTCGGACCGATCGCAATCGGCGTCGGGACCGGCGACTGGCCCGTCACCTACGTCAAGCCCGCGGACGCACGCTCGCTCTGCGGCAAGGACCTCGACTGGCTCGAGGCAGTGCGCAGCTCCTGAGCGCGGCCGCGTGAGGGCTGTCGTTCAGCGCGTGTCGCGCGCGCAGGTTCGGCCGGGCGGCGCAATCGACGCCGGCGTCGTCGTGCTCCTCGGCGTTGCCGAGACCGACACGAGCGCCGAAGCCGAGCGTCTCGCAGGCAAGACTGCCCGGCTCAGGATCTTCGCGGGCGACGACGGCAAGTTCGACCGCTCGCTCCTCGACACCGGCGGTGCCGCGCTCGTCGTGTCGCAGTTCACGCTGATCGCCGACACGCGCAAGGGAAACCGGCCGAGCTTCGCGGCCGCGGCGCGGCCGGAGTACGCCGAGCAGCTCTACGAGCGCTTCTGCGCCGGCCTCGGCGAGCTCGGCGTGGCGGTCGAGAAGGGAGTCTTCGGAGCCCGGATGGAGCTCGAGCTCGTGAACGACGGCCCCGTCACGATCGTCCTGGAAGCAGGCCGCTGAAGGCCCCGGCGGCGCCTGCGGCCCGATTTCACTTCAAGGGCCACCGCTCTCCTGCCGAAGAGGTATCTGGTCTCCTGAGCGCCCGAGGTCGCCGTCCATGCTCGAAGGCAAACGCGTCGCAGTCGTCATCCCCGCGTACAACGAGGAGTCGTTGCTGCCGGTCACGCTCGGCGCGATTCCGGACTTCGTCGACCGGATCATCGTCGTCGACGACGCGTCGCGCGACGGCACCGTCGGGCGTGCCCACGAAGTCGCGGTCGGCGATTCGCGGATCGCGATGATCGCCCACGAGCAGAACGGCGGAGTGGGCGCCGCGATCGTGACGGGTTACAAGCGCGCGCTCGCCGAGGGGATCGACGTCACCTGCGTGATGGCGGCGGACAACCAGATGCCCCCCGACGATCTCGAGCACCTGGTGCGCCCGGTCGCACGGGGCGAGGTCGACTATGCGAAGGCGAATCGCCTCTTCACCGGCCAGGCGTGGGAGATGATCCCTCGCTACCGCTACCTGGGCAACGCCGTGCTGTCGCTCTGGACGAAGATCGCGTCCGGCTACTGGCACGTCGCCGACTCGCAGTCGGGTTACACGGCGCTCTCGCTCGAGCTGCTCGGGCGGCTCGACCTCGACCGCATCTACACCCGCTACGGGTTTCCGAACGACATGCTCGTCCACCTGAATGTTTGGAACGCGCGGGTGCGCGACATCCCGTCCAGGCCGGTCTACGGCGTCGGCGAGCGCTCGGGCATCCGGCTGCACAGCGTCGTGCCGTCGATCTCGCTGCTGCTCTTCAAGGGCTTCTGGTGGCGGCTCTGGCAGAAGTACGTCATCCGCGACTTCCACCCGCTTGTCTTCTTCTACGCGCTCGGGATCTTGATGTCGGTCGCCGGCTTCGGATTCGGCCTGGCCGAGGTCGTGCTCCGCACGCTCGGCAACACGATCACCGCCGCCTCGGTCGTGCTCGTCGCGCTGCTCCTGATCTTCGGCCTGCAGTTCTCGCTCTTCGCGATGTGGTTCGACATGGAGTCGAACAAGGATCTTCGCTAGCCCCGGCCGCCGGGGGCCTGCGGGGGCCCGGAAAATGAGGCCCCGGGGAAGGCGGGGTTTGCTACCCTTCGGCCACCACATTTCGGGCAGTTTTCGAGATGGGCGCGCGGCGCCCATTTTTTATGGCATCCAATCCGTCCGACAAGGAGAGAGAGCTGTATCGCGAGGTTTCCCGCACCGTCTCGTCAGCGCTTCCGGGAGTCGAGGTGCTTGCGCTCGAGCTCAACGGCAAGGCGCGCTTCTGCGTGTACGTCGACGCGCCCGGCGGCGTCGACCACGCGCTCTGCGAGCGGGTCACCGGCGTGCTGCGGCCTTACCTCGACCGCTACTCGGTCGAGGTCTCCTCGCCCGGCCCCGAGCGTCCGCTGCGCACGCGCGAGCACTTCGCCCACGCGGTCGGGCGAAAGGTGCGGGTGAAGACGTCCGGAGGGCGCCTGCGCGGAGAGGTCGTCGGCGCGGGGCCGCGCTCGCTTCGGCTCGCGCCGCCCGTCGGCGAGCCGACCGACATACCGTACGACGAGATCGTGCGGGCCAATCTGATCGACGAAGGAGCGAGATGACACAGGAGATCGTCGACGCCGTCCGTGAGATCGAGCGCGAGAAGGGAATCGAGACCGGCACGCTCGTTGCGGCGCTCGAAGACGCGTTGCTCGCCGCGTACAAGAAGACGCCGGGCGCCGCACGGCACGCGGCGGTCGAGCTCGACGACGCAGGCGACTTCCGCGTCTTCTCGATCGAGCTGCCCGAGGACCTCGAGGAGCGCCTGCTCGACGAGGCGCGCGAGCGCGCGATCGAAGAGCTCGAGCGCATCGAGGAGGAGACCGGCGAGAAGAACCACACGCTCCTCTCCGACGAGGATCTCGTCCTCGACTGGTCGCAGGTGCCGGAACAGCAGATCACCCGCGAAGACGTCACGCCCGAGAACTTCGGCCGCATCGCCGCGCAGACGGCGAAGCAGGTCATCCTTCAGCGCATCCGCGAAGCGGAGCGCGAGATGATGTACGACGAGTACATCGACCGCGTCACCGAAGTGGTGACGGGCATCGTGCAGCAGGCGGGCGATCGCAACAACGTGCTCGTCGATCTCGGCAAGGTCGAGGCGCTGCTGCCGCGCTCCGAGCAGGTCGACGGCGAGCGCTACGAGCAGGGCTCGCGCATCAAGGCCGTGATCACGGAGGTGCGGACCGGCACGAAGGGTCCGCAGGTGATCCTCTCGCGGCGCGACCCCGAGCTGATCAAGACGCTCTTCGAGCTCGAGGTTCCCGAGATCGCCGACGGGCTCGTCGAGATCCGCGGCGTCGCGCGCGAGCCGGGCTACCGCTCGAAGATCGCGGTCGAGTCGCACGCGCAGGGCGTCGACCCGGTCGGCGCGTGCGTTGGGCCGCGCGGGTCGCGTGTGCGCATGGTCGTCTCCGAGCTGCGCGGCGAGAAGATCGACATCATCCCGTGGAATCCGGAGCCTGCGCGTTTCGTCGCGAAGGCGCTGTCGCCGGCGCGCGTGCGCGAGGTGTATCTCGACGACGACGGCCGCGAGGCGACCGTCGTCGTGCCCGACGACCAGCTCGCGCTCGCGATCGGCAAGGAGGGGATGAACGCGCGTCTCGCGCACCGTCTCACCGGCTGGAAGATCGACATCGTCAGCGACACCGAGTTCGCCCAGCAGGAAGCGGAAGCCGCCTTCGCGGGCGAGGAGGGCGAGGAGGGCGACTTCTCGGGCCGCTGTTCGGCGATCCTCTCGAACGGCAAGCGCTGCCCGAACGCCGCGCTGCCGGGCTCGAAGTACTGCGGCGTGCCGGCGCACCAGGAGCTCGCGCTCCACGAGCCGAACGGCGAGGTGAATCCGATCGTGCAGGAATCGGAGCCCGAGCTCGAGGCGGCGGCGGACCTGGCGGAGCCCGAGGCGGTCACCGAGGACGCATCCGAGTTCGCTCCGCTCGACGCCGAGGAGGGATTCCCGGCCGGCCCGGGCGACGCGCCCGTCGGAGGCGAGGACGAGACGCCGCGGAGCGGCGAGCCGCACCGCTACGCCCAGGACGACCCGAACGGCGGCGTGCCGATCGAGCACGTCGCCCGCGAGGAGGGCGAGAACGGCGACGCGTGACCCCGGTGCGAACGTGTGCGGGCTGCGGGCGCAAGACGGCACAGGCCGAGCTCCAGCGCTTCCATGCCTCGGGCGGCGAGCTCGCCGCCGGCGCGGGGCCGGGGCGGGGCGTCTACACCTGCCGGCGGCTCCAGTGCTTCGAGCGGGCCCACGCGAACCGGGCGTTCGCGCGCACGCTGCGCGCGACCGTGCGCGTCGACCTCTCGCTGGGACGGCTTTACACTTGACGACCGTGAGGAGCGACGACTGATGCCGGGCGGTAGACCGATCAGACCGAGAGGCGGCCAGGGTCCGGGCAACCGGAAGCGCCGCGTCGTGATCGAGGGCGGCGGCGGCCGCCCCGGCGGCAGCCAGCGCCAGCGGCCCGGCGACCGCGTCGAGCCGCGCCAGCCGAAGGCGCCGCGCGAGGTCGCGCCGCCGACCGGCCCCGTCACCGTCGAATCGGGCATCACGCTCGGCGACTTCTCGCAGGCCCTCGGTACGTCGGTGTCCGAGCTGCTCAAGCTGCTGATGAACCTCGGGCAGCTGAAGAACCGCAACCAGTCGCTGTCCGACGAAGAGGTCGAGCTGCTCGCCGTCGAGCTGAAGCGCGAGATCAGCATCAAGCACGCCGCCGACGAGGAACCCGAGCCGGAGTCGTTCGACGATCCCGAGGAGGCACTCGAGGACCGGCCGCCGGTCGTCACGATCATGGGCCACGTCGACCACGGCAAGACGACGCTCCTCGACGCGATCCGGCAGACGGCCGTCGTCGCGACCGAGGCGGGCGGGATCACGCAGCACATCGGCGCCTACCAGACGGACGTGCACGGACGGAAGATCACGTTCCTCGACACGCCGGGCCACGAGGCGTTCACCGCCATGCGCGCCCGCGGCGCGAAGGTGACCGACATCGCCGTGCTCGTCGTCGCCGCCGACGACGGCGTCATGCCGCAGACGAAGGAGTCGATCTCGCACGCGCGCGCCGCGGACGTGCCGATCGTCGTCGCCGTCAACAAGATCGACCTGCCCGACGCGAACCCCGACCGCGTGCTCGGCGAGCTCGCGAACGAGGGCCTTCAGCCCGAGGAGTGGGGCGGGACGACGCAGGTCGCCCGTGTGTCGGCGAAGCAGAAGGAGAACCTCGACGACCTGCTCGAGCGGATTCTGCTGGTGGCCGACGCGGAGCTCGTGCTCAAGTCGAACCCGAACGTCGAGGCGTCCGGTCCGATCGTCGAGTCGCGACTCGACATCGGCCGCGGCACCGTCGCGACGATGCTCGTGCAGCGCGGCACGCTCAAGGTGGGCGACGCGATCGTCGCCGGCGATGCCTGGGGCCGCGTGCGCGCGCTCTACGACTACCGCGGCGAGAAGGTCGAGGAGGCCCGGCCGGGCGATCCGGTCGAGGTGCTCGGCTTCGACCATCCGCCGCAGGCCGGCGAGACCGCCCGCGTCGTCGAGAACGACCGCCGCGCCCGTGAGCTCGCGCAGCAGCGCGCGTCGCGCCTGAACCGCGAGGCGCTCGCGAGGCGTTCGGCGGGCCGCGCCGGAGTCTCGCTCGAGAAGCTGTTCGAGCAGCTCCAGACCGGCGGGGTCGCCGACCTCAACATCGTGCTCAAGGGCGACGTGCAGGGCTCGGTCGAGGCGATCGTCGGCGAGCTCGCGAAGATCGACCACCCCGAGGTGCGCGTCAACGTCATTCACACCGGCGTCGGCGGGATCACGGAGAACGACGTCAACCTCGCGGCGGCGTCGGGCGCGATGGTGATCGGCTTCAACGTTCGGCCGTCGACCGAGGCACGGCAGCTCGCCGAGCGCCAGGCGATCGAGATCCGCCAGTACCGCGTGATCTACAAGCTGACCGAGGACATCCAGCAGGCGCTCGTCGGCATGCTCTCGCCGGTCGAGACCGAGGCCGTGATCGGTGAGGTCGAGGTGCGCGCCCTGTTCAAGGTCTCGCGGCTCGGCACGATCGCGGGCTGCATGGTGACGAGCGGTGTCGTCCGCCGCGGCGCGAACGTACGCATCTTCCGCGACGGCACGCGCATCCACGAGACGACGGTGGCGCAGCTGAAGCGGTTCAAGGACGACGCGCGCGAGGTGGCCGAGGGCTTCGAGTGCGGCATCCTGCTCGAAGGCTTCAACGATCTGCGCGAGGGGGACGTCTTCGAGGTGTACGAGACCCGCGAGGTCGAGCGCACCTCACTCGACGAGAGCCCGGGCGGCGAGCCGCCGGCCGCCGCCGCTTAGGTTGTCGCAGGGCTACGTCGCGATTCTCGCGGTGGAGCTGCACTTCCCCGAGGCGGGGTCGCTGAAAGGGAAGCGCAGGTACGTGAAGTCGGCGAAGGCGCAGCTCGAGAACCGCTTCGGCGCGTCCGTGGCGGAGGTCGACCATCACGAGCTCTGGCAGCGGTGCGGCCTGACGGCGGCGTTCGTCGCCCGCGAGGCGCGGGCCGCAGAGGAGCTCGCCGAGCGCGCGGAGGCGTGGCTCGCCGGCCAGGAATGGGAGCTCGTGCGGGCCGAGCGGACGCTCGTTTCGCCCGAGGACTGAGCGGGGACTACGGTTGCCGGTGATGTCCGAGCGGATGCGACGCATCAACGAATCGGTCCGTGCCGTCGTCGCCGAGGCGGTCGTCGGGCTGAAGGACCCGCGGATCGGGCTCGTCACCGTGACGGGCGTGTCGGTCTCGCCCGACCTGCGCGAGGGGGTCGTCTACGTCTCGGTGCTCGGCAACGAACGCAAGCGCGAGGCGACGCTGGCCGGGCTCGAGTCGGCGCACGCGGTCGTCCAGGCGCGCCTCGCGCGTGAGCTGCGCATGAAGAGGACGCCCCACCTGACCTTCGAATACGATCCCACGGTCGAACAGGGTGTTCGCATGACCAAGCTGATCGACGAGCTCGCCCCGGAACCCGCCGATGACGACGACGCTGACTGATCTCGAAGCGGCTGTCGAGGCGCTTCGCGCCGGCGAGCGTTTCCTCGTCGTGACGCACGAGAATCCCGACGGCGACGCGCTCGGCTCGATGCTTGGAATGAGCCTGGGGCTGCGCTCGCTCGGCAAGGACGTCGTCATGTACCTCACCGGCGACGCGCCGCTTCCGGGCGAGTTCGGGTTTCTGCCGCTCGCCGAGGTGGTGCGCGACCCGCCCGACGACGTCGAGGAGCGCGTGCTGCTCGCGGTCGACTGCGCCAACGAGCGGCGGGTCGGACCGGATTCGTCCGCGCTCGAGCGCGCGAAGCTCGTGATCGACGTCGACCACCATCACGACAACAATCGCTTCGGCTCCGTGAACTTCATCGTCGCCGATGCGTCGTCCACCGCCGAGATCGTGCGCGACCTGCTCGCCGAGCTCGACGTTTCCCTGTCGCCCGATATCGCGGAGGCGCTGTACGTCGGCCTCGTCACCGACACGGGCCGCTTCCAGTACGCGAACACCTCGCCGAAGGCGCTCCGCCTCGCCGCGGAGCTCGTCGAGGCAGGCGCCGACGTGCACGGCATCTTCCAGCACGTCTACGAGACGGTGCAGTTCGCCAAGCTGAAGCTGCTCGCCCGCGCGCTCGAGCGCGCGCAGCTCTACGAAGGGGGGAGGCTGCTCGTGTCCCATCTCGAGCGCGGGGACTTCGCCGCGGTCGGCGCGGTCGAGCCGTACTCGGAGGGGATCATCGACTACCTCCGCCAGGCGGAGGGCGCGGAGCTCGTGGCGCTGATCCGCGAGCCGCCCACCGAGGGCGGGCCGACGCATCGCATCTCGCTGCGCTCGAGCAAGGACGAGGTCGACGTCTCTGCAATCGCACGGCAGATGGGTGGCGGCGGCCACCGTCAGGCCGCGGGCTTCTCGAGCGAGCAGCCGGTCGCCGAGATCGTCGATTTCATCCGCAGTGCATTCGTCGCAGCGACGAGCGACGACGCCGGAGCCGCGGATGCCGCCGCCGCGGCGGGCTAGGCCCGTCGGGGTCGTCCTGGTCGACAAGCCGGCTGGGCCGTCCTCGTTCGCGATGGTCGCCGGCCTGCGCCGTCGGACCGGCGCCCGCACGGGGCACACCGGCACGCTCGACCCGTTCGCCACCGGCCTTTTGGTACAGTTGTCCGGTGCGGCAACTACACTCGCTCCATGCTTCGCTGGTTTGGACAAGCGGTACGTCACCGACGTCGATCTGACGGCGACGACCTCGACCGGAGATCCGGAGGGCGAACGGCTCGAGGAGCACGAGCCGCCGTCGCGCGTCGAGCTCGAGGAACGGCTCGCGCTCCTCCGCGGCGAGGTCGAGCTGCCGATCCCCGCCGCCTCGGCGGTGAAGATCGGCGGCGAGCGCGCCTACAAGCTTGCCCGGCGCGGCGTTGCCGTCGAGATGCCGCGGCGGCGCTCGCACGTGGACGCGCTCGACGTCATCGCGTATAGCGGCGACACCGTGCGGCTCGAGCTCCACGTCGGTGCCGGCACCTACGTCCGCTCGATCGCCGCGGCCCTCGGCGGCCACTGCCTGACGTTGCGCCGGACCGCGGTCGGCCCGTTCGCGGTCGAGGAGGTGGGCGCGGGCGGCGAGCGCTGGCTGACCGTGGCCGAGGCTCTCGGCCGCCTGCCCGCGGACGCGTTGGCGCGCGTGGCGCCGGCGGTCCGCGAGCGCGTGCTCGCGCTCGCGGCGGAGGACGGCGCGCGAACGTGACGCGCCGCGTCGGATGAGGGTTGCGCACGCGCCCGGCGAGCTCGAGCGGCGTCCGCGCGCCGTCGCGATCGGCACCTTCGACGGCGTCCACGTCGGTCATCAGGCCGTGGTCCGGGCCGCGGTCGAGGCAGGGCCGGCGCCGACGGCGGTCACGTTCCACCCGCACCCGCGCGACGTGCTCGGCTACCAGGTCTCGCTGCTCTCGACGCTCGAGCGCCGTCTCGAGCTGCTCGCAGACCTTGGGGTCGAGGAGACGCTCGTCGTCGAGTTCACGCCGCAGGTCGCCGCGCTCGCACCCGAGGAGTTCGCCCGTCTGTACCTCCGGGGGATCGGCGCCGAGCTCGTCGCCGCCGGCGGGGCGTTCCGCTTCGGCCGCGGCCGAAGCGGCGACCTCGCGCTGCTCGAGCGCCTGGGCCTCGGGATCGAGGTCGTCCCGGCGGTGGCGGGGGTCTCGTCGACCGAGATCCGCCGGCTCGCGGGCGAGGGTGCGGTCCGCGAGGCCGCGCCGCTCCTCGGCCGGCCCGTGGAGATCGAGGGGACGGTCGTCTCGGGCGATGCCCGCGGCGGCACCCTCGGCTTCCCGACCGCGAACCTGCGCACCGAGCCGGGGGTGCTCGTCCCCGCGTTCGGGATCTACGCGGGTGCCGCCGGCGGCCACCGGGCGGCCGTCTCGATCGGGGTCAATCCGCACTACGGCGGCGCCGAACGGCGCGTCGAGGCGTTCCTGCTCGACTTCGAGGGCGATCTCTACGGCCGGCGGCTCGTCGTCGAGCTCTGGGAGCGGCTGCGCGACGAGCAGGTCTTCGCAGACGAGGCGGCGCTCGTCGCTCAGATCGAGCGTGACGTCGCCGCGACCAGAGCCGCGAGCCGCCCGGTCTGAGGCCGAGTCCGGCGAAGGCCGGGAAACCGGCTCTTGCTACGCTACCTCCTGACCGAGCCCCGGCCGTTTGCGTTTCCTTGCGCGGCGAAGCTGGGACTCCGGCGACATGAGAGAGCGAGGAGGACGGATGGCCCTCACCAAGGAAGCGAAGCAAAAGGCCACGCAGACGTTCGGCAAGCACGAGACCGACACCGGTTCGCCGGAGGTTCAGATCGCGATGCTGACCGAGCGGATCAACGGCCTCACGGAGCATCTGCGGACGCACGCGAAGGATCACTACTCGCGCCGCGGCCTGCTGAAGCTCGTCGGACAGCGGCGCAGGTTCTTGAACTACCTGCAGAAGAAGGATCTCGAGGGGTACCGCTCCCTCATCAAGGAGCTCGGCCTGAGGCGGTAGCTCCGACAAAACCCCAGGGGGGTGGAGGTTTGAGCGAGCCCCGTCGCAGCGGGCGGGACTGACTCAAACCGCCGCCCTCCACAAAGCAGAGTGGAGGAACAATCGAGATGAGTATTGTCGAGGCCGAGCAGCAGAGCGTGCCGGTTTCCGTCAGCGTGACCGTCGGCAGCCGCGACGTCACCTTCGAGACGGGCAAGCTTGCGAAGCAGGCGGACGGTGCAGTCGTCGTTCGCTCGGGCGACACCATGGTCCTCGCAACGGCGCAAGGCCGGACGGAGGGGCGCGAAGGCGCGGACTTCTTCCCGCTGACCGTCGACGTCGAGGAGCGGATGTACGCCGCCGGGAAGATCCCCGGCGGTTTCTTCAAGCGCGAAGGCCGCCCGACCGAGAGGGCGATCCTGACGGCGCGCATGATCGACCGCCCGATCCGGCCGCTCTGGCCGAAGGGCTACCGCAACGAGGTGCAGTGCATCGCCACGATCCTCTCCGCGGACATGGTCGTCCCGCACGACATCCTCGCGATCAACGGCATCTCCGCGGCGCTCATGCTCTCGCCGATGCCGTTCTTCGGGCCGATCGGCGCCGTGCGCGTCGGCATGCTCGACGGGCAGCTGACGATCAATCCGACGCTTGCCGAAGGCGAGGAGTCGACGCTCGATCTGATCGTCGTCGGCACGAAGGACGGTCTGACGATGGTCGAGGCCGGCGCCGACGAGGTGCCCGAGGACAGGCTCCTCGAGGCGCTCGACCTCGCGCAGGTCGAGATCGTGAAGATCTGCGAGGCGCAGGAGCAGCTCCGCGCGAAGGCCGGCAAGCCGAAGTGGCTCGACCAAGGGCTGACCGAATTGCTCGAAAAGCAGTACGGACCCGAAATTGACGAGCGAATAACACAACAAGGGATTCGCGAGAGCGGTGCGATCCTCGAGGAGATCGTCGCGAAGGAGTGCGGCGCGCTCTCGATGACCTCGACCCAGGAAGACGTGATGAAGGAGCTCCAGACGCGCATGTCGCTGAACATGATCGTCGAGAAGCACCGCACGTCCGCGGTCGAGAAGCACGTGCGGGAGCAGTTCGAGAGCGACCTGCGCGGCCTGACCGATGCCGAGCAGGACTCGAAGGAGCTTCGCAGCGCGAAGCAGCACCTGCTCTACGAGCGGATCATCGAGACGGTCGCGCTGCCGTTTCCGGTCGGTCCGGCCGTCGTCGACGGTGACCCCGTCGTCAAGGACTCGCTGACGAAGAGCTACGTCAAGAAGGGGGCGGAGGCGATCTACAAGGATCTCGTCCGCAAGAAGATCGCGGTCGACAAGCGGCGTCCCGACGGGCGCAGCGAGGAGCAGATCCGGCCGGTCGCCTGCGAGGTGTCGGTGAGCCCGCGCACGCACGGCTCGGCGCTCTTCACCCGCGGCCAGACGCAGATCATGACGCTGCTCACGCTCGGCACGGCCAAGGAGGGCCAGCGGATCGACGACCTCTCGCTCGAGGGGGAGCGCCGCTACATGCACCACTACAACTTCCCGCCGTTCTCGGTCGGGGAGACGGGGATGATGCGCGGGCCGAAGCGCCGCGACATCGGCCACGGTGCGCTCGCACAGCGCGCGCTCGAGGCCGTCATCCCGCCGCCGGCGGACTTCCCCTACACGATCCGCCTCGTCTCGGAGACGCTCGAGTCGAACGGCTCGTCGTCGATGGGGTCGGTGTGCGGCTCGACGCTCGCGCTGATGGATGCGGGCGTGCCGATCTCTTCGCCGGTGTCCGGAATCGCGATGGGCCTCGTCAAGGAGGGCGACGACTACGTCATCCTCACCGACATCCAGGGAGCGGAGGACCACCTCGGCGACATGGACTTCAAGGTCGCCGGCACGGCGAAGGGGATCACCGCTCTCCAGATGGACATCAAGATCACCGGCGTCTCGCGCGAGATCATGCAGAACGCGCTTGCGCAGGCGTCGCGGGCGCGGGCGGCGATTCTCGAGCGGATGCTCCAGGCGCTGGCCGCGCCGCGCACCGAGCTCGCGGGCCACGCGCCGCGGATCTCGACGGTGAAGATCAACCCCGAGTACATCGGCATGGTGATCGGAAAGGGCGGCGAGACGATCCGCTCGCTCGAGGCCGACTACGAGGTGCAGATCGACATCGAGGAGGACGGCACGATCCTGATCTACGCCACCGAGGGCGACAAGGCGGAGGCGGCGATCGCAGCGATCACCGCCCTCACCAAGGACCCCGAGGTCGGCGACCAGTACACGGGCAAGGTCGTCAAGACGACCGACTTCGGCGCGTTCGTCGAGCTGAAGAAGGGGACCGACGGCCTGCTCCACGTCTCGAACGTGGGCCCCGGCCGCGTCAACCACATCGAGGACGTGCTCTCCCGCGGCGACGTGGTGGACGTCCTCGTGCAGGAGGTCGACAAGGCCCGCGGCCGCATCGGGCTCAAGCTCGTGCAGAAGCACGAGAACGGCGGCTTCGTCTCGCCGGAGGAGCTCGTCGAGCGGGCGAAGGACGCCCCGCCGCGCGAGCCCCGCGAGGATCGCCCGCGCCGTGACGACCGTCGCGGCGGCCGCGGCGGCGGCCGCGGCGGCCCGCGCCGCGAGGAAGCGCGCACCGAGTAAGCGAGGATCCGGGGGGCGGCGCAAGCCGCCCCCCGCTCTTCACACGAACGTTTCACAGGAACGTCGTCCCGTACGACGTCCATCGTGACGGACCGGCCAGATTCCGTTCACGCCGCGCGCGAAGAAGGTGCTCGAGCTCGCGGTGCGCGAAGCGCTGAGCCTCGGCCACAACTACGTCGGCACCGAGCACCTGCTCCTCGGTCTCGTCCGCGAGAACGAAGGCGTCGCGGCGCGGGTCCTGCTCGACTTCGACGCCGATGCCGAAAAGATCCGCAACGAGATCATCCGCGCGCTCTCCGGTCAGCCCCGAAGCGGGCTCGCGGGCTCGATTCAGGTCAGGGGCGGATTTGGATCGCCGGCAGGGGGTCGAACTTCGTTGAGACTCGGCCGCCTCGAGTGGCAGTCGATGGTCGTGGGGGCCGCCCTGCTCGGCCTCGGGATCCTGATCGGCTGGGCGATCTGGGGCTGAGCGGCCGACCGCGTACGATTTCCCCGTGCACAACTGGGACCTGAGCGAGCTCGACTCGGGCGAGCGCGTCATCAGCGAGCGTCTCGACCACGTCCGCTCGGCCGCGATCGGCTACTGGATCGGCGCGGGGTCGCGCGACGAGACCGACGCCAAGGCCGGCATCAGCCACTTCATCGAGCACCTGCTCTTCAAGGGCTCGAGCGAGTACACGGCGCTCGAGATCGCCGAGATCTTCGACGAGATGGGCGGCGAGCTCAACGCCGCCACCTCGCGCGAGCACACCGTCCTCTATTCGCGGATCCCGGACGTCCACGTCGAGAAGGCGCTCGACGTGATGAGCGACATGGTCTTCTCGCCGCGGTTCGAGGATCTCGACTCCGAGCGGGAGGTCGTGCTCGAGGAGATCGCGATGTACGAGGACACGCCGCAGGAGCTCGTCCACGACCTGATGGCGCAGGCCGTCTTCGGCGCGCACGCGCTCGGTCGCCCGGTGATCGGCACGGCGGACGTGATTTCGACCGTCTCGAAGCGCTCGCTGCTCTCCTACCACCGCGCGATGTACACGCCGGCGAACATCGTCGTCGCGGCGGCGGGTGCAATCGACCACGAGCAGCTCGTGCGGCTCGTCGAGCGCGGCGTCGAGCGCCGCCAGGCGCTCCAGCCGGGCAAGCCGCGCGTCCGCCCGCTGATCGCGAAGACGCCGAAGCCCGGCCTTCGCTTCCAGCGGAAGGACACCGAGCAGTACCACGTCTGTCTCGGCGCGCCCGGTATCTCGCGCTCGGACCGGCGGCGCTTCGCCGCCTCGATCCTCGACGCGATCCTCGGCGGCTCCGCGTCGTCGCGCCTGTTCCAGGAGATCCGCGAGAAGCGCGGACTCGCCTATGCGGTGTACACCTTCCTGTCCCAGTACGCCGATACCGGCCAGATCGGCGTCTACATCGGGACGCGGGAGGAGAACCTCGCCGAGACGCTCGCGATCACCGTCGAGCAGATCGCCGACATCGCCGCCGGCAACCTCCCCGAGCGGGAGCTCAACCGCGCGAAGGAGAATCTGAAGGGCCGCATCGTCCTGTCGATGGAATCGACCTCGGCCCGGATGAACCGGCTCGGCAAGTCGGTCGTCACCGACACGGAGATCCTCTCGCTCGACCGCGTCGTGGCCGAGATCGAGGCCGTCGAGCCGGCGCTCGTCTGCGAGCTCGCGGCGACGCTGCTCGCACCGGAGCGGCTCTCGGCGTCGGGGATCGGCCCGAGCGAGGAGCGCTTCCTCGAAGCGCTCGAGCCCGTGACGCCTGCACTCGCGCGCGCGGCGTGAAGGTTCTCCTCAACGGTCACAGGCCGCCGTCGCCGGAGATGGGCAAGGTCGGCGCCGCGCTCGGGGCGGCCCTCGTCGCCGCGGGCCACGAGCTCGTCGCGACCGAGGCCGAGGCCGACGCGATGGTCGACTTCACCGCGCCGGGCGTCGTCGTCGCGAACGTGCTGCGGGCACTCGAGGCGGGGCTCCCGTGCGTCGTCGGGACGACCGGCTGGGACGTCGCAGGCGTCGACGCGGCCGCGCGCGCGGCCAATCAGCCGGTGTTTTTCGCGCCGAACTTCGCGATCGGCGCCGTGCTGATGATGCGCTTCGCGGCCGAGGCGTCGAGATACATGGAGGGCGCCGAGATCGTCGAGCTCCATCACGTGACGAAGGTCGACGCGCCCTCGGGTACGGCCAAGGCGACGGCGGCGGCGATGGAGGGGGACGTTCCGATCCACTCGGTCCGGCTGCCGGGGCTCGTCGCCCACCAGGAGGTGATCCTCGGCGGGCCGGGGCAGACGCTGACGATCCGCCACGACACGACCTCGCGCGACGCGTTCGCTCCCGGCGTGCTGCTCGCGCTCTCGAAGCTCCACGAGCTGCCCCCCGGGGTCACCGTCGGCCTCGAGCACCTCCTCTGATCGAGGAGACGATCCGGATCGGGGGTGTCGAGCTCGACCTGCGCCGACCGGCGGAGCCGGAGGCGTTCCTCGACGAGGAGGCGTTCGCGGACGACGAGTTCATGCCGTACTGGGCCGAGCTCTGGCCCGCCGGGCCGGCGCTCGCGGAGGCGCTGCCGGAGCGGCTCGACGGGGTCCGCGTCGTCGAACTCGGCTGCGGGCTCGGCGTGCCGTCGCTTCTCGCCGCCGCACGCGGCGCCCGCGTGACCGCCGTCGACTGGGCGGCGGACGCGATCGCTCTCCTGCGCGAGAACGCGGCCCGCAACGGGCTCGATCTCGCCGCCGTCCATGCCGACTGGCGCGCGTTCGACGGCGAGTTCGACCTCGCGCTCGCCGCCGACGTGCTCTACGAGGCGCGGAACGTCGAGCCGCTTGCGAGGCTGCTGCCGAGCCTCGCACCCGAGGCGATCGTCGCGCTCGCCGGCCGGCCCCACGAGCGCGACTTCCTCGCCCGCGTCGCCCATGTGGAAATCGCACCGCGAATCGTGCGAGTATCGCGCGATGCGCGCCCTCTCGACTGACACGATCTCTCCGGCCGGCGACGAGCGCCTCTACTTCCGCCAGGTCTTCGCGTGGATGGCCGTCGGGCTCGCGGTCACGGGCGCGGTCGCCGGCGCGATCGGTCACAGCCAGACCGCGCTGCACGCGCTGTTCGGGTCGAACGGCAGCGCGGTCATCATCGTCCTGTTCCTGCTCGAGCTCGCGCTCGTCGCGGGTCTCTCGACGCTCGTCCAGCACATGGACGTCTTCGAGGCGGGGGCGACGTTCCTCGCGTTCGCGGCGCTGAACGGCGTCACGTTCTCGCTGCTCTTCGCCGTCTTCACCGGCAAGTCGATCTTCTCGACCTTTCTCGTCGCGGCGGGGATGTTCGCCGCGATCGCGCTGTGGGGCTACACGACCGGCGCCGACCTCACCGGCTGGGGCAGCTTCCTGATGATGGCGCTCGTCGGCCAGCTGATTGGCCTCGTCGTCAACATCTTCTGGCTGAACCAAACGCTCTACTGGGTGACGACTGCGGCCGGCATCCTGATCTTCTCTGCGTTGACGGCGTTCGACGTCCAGCGGCTCAAGCGCTACGAGCCTCCCGCCGGTTCGCCGGGCGACCTGGCGGAGAAGGAGGCGATCGTCGGCGCGCTCGCGCTCTACCTCGACTTCGTCAACCTCTTCCTGTACCTGCTGCGTCTGCTCGGCCGGCGCCGCTAGGCGCCGTACAATCCAGTCGTGCTCGGGTCGGTCCTCACCGCGATCGTCACGCCGTTCCACGAGGACGGCTCGATCGACTTCGACGGGTTCCAGCGGCTCGCGGGCCACCTCGTCGAGAATGGCTCGGACGGGATCGTCGTCGCCGGTACGACCGGCGAGAGCCCGACGCTCTCCGACAGCGAGCGGAAGGATCTGATCCGCGCCGCGGTCGAGGCGGTCGGCGGGCGCGCCACCGTCGTCGCCGGCACCGGCACCTACTCGACCCGCCACTCGGTCTGCCTGACGAGAGACGCGCACGAGCTCGGGGCGGACGCGTTCCTCGTCGTCACGCCCTACTACTCGAAGCCTCCGCAGCGCGGCATCGTCGCCCACTTCGAGGCGATTGCGAAGGCGAGCGACCGGCCGATCGTCGTCTACAACATCCCGAGCCGCGTCGTCGTCAACATCGAGCCCGACACGATCTCCCGGCTCGCCGAGATCGAGACGGTGCAGGCCGTGAAGCAGGCCCACGACGATCTCGACGAGGCCCGTCACATCGTCGCGACCGGCCTCGCCCTCTACGCGGGCGACGACCCGCTGCTCGAGCCGTTCCTGGAGCTCGGCGCCACCGGCGTCATCTCGGTGATCGCGCACCTCGTCGGCCCGCAGCTCGCCGAGATGGTGCGCGCGGCGCACGCCGGCGACCTCGACCGCGCGCGTGAGATCGACCGTGAGCTGGCGCCCCTCTACGAGCTGTTGCGGATTACGACGAACCCGATCCCGATCAAGGCGGCGCTCGAGCTCGTCGGCCAGGAGGTCGGCGGCTACCGGTTGCCGCTCGTGCCCCCGACCGAGGACGAGCTCGCGCATGTACGCGACTGCCTGTCCCGGCTCGGGTTGCTCGTTCCCGCGTAGCCGGCGTCGAGTTCGCGCGCGAGCGCGAGCGCAGCGACGTTTCCCTTCCGCTCGTAGAGGACGCAGGCCTCGTGCACGGCTTCGCGCGCCTCGCTGCCGCGGCCGGCGGCGGCGAGCACCGCGGCGAGGCTGAGGAGCGCGTCCGCGTGAGTGCTGAGGTAGTCCGTGCGCGCGGCGAGTGCGACGGCGGCGCGGGCGACCTCCTCGGCGTCGGCGGCGCCACGCCGGGCGAGCAGGCGCGCGTGCGCCGAGCCGCAGGTGATGCGCGAGTAGAAGTCGTCGCGCAGGCTGTCGCCGGCGCTCTTCGCCACCAGGCGCTCGGCCTCGGCGAGGTCGCCCTGACGCTCGAGGACGTCGGCCAGCAAGGCTGCGAGCGTCGAGGCAGCGGTCGTGTCGCCGGCGTCTTCGGAGAGCGCGAGACCCTGGCGGAGCCGTTCGACGGCGACGGCGAGGTCGCCCGAGAGCAGGCCCAGCAGGTACCAGATCCCGGCGGCGCCGGCGATGCCCAGCCGCAGGCCGAGCTCCTCGCTCAGCTCGTGGTCGCGCTCGAGCATCGTGCGCGCCTCTGCGAACTCGCCCGTCATCGCCCGCAGGCCTCCGAGCGCGCGGTATGCGGCCGCCGCGATGCGCTGCTCGGGCCCCTGGGCGAGCACGTCCTCGCAGCGGCGGATCGCCTTCGGAACGGGCAGCGGACCGAACAGGCCCGCGCCGAGCATGAGATGCGTCCCGTGCCGGACGGCGAGCCCGGAGCCCGCCTCGCGCGCGTAGTGGACGGAGCGGCGCAGCGCGCGCTCCGTCTCCGTCGCATGGCAGCGGATCAAGGACGTCCACGCGAGCAGGTACCAGCCCTGCGCGAGTCCGCGCCTGTCGCCGACCTGCTCGAGCTCGGCGATCGCCGACTTCACCTCGCGCCGGACGTGATCGAGCGAGAGGCGGGAGTCGCTCTGAACCTCGATCCGCAGGGAGAGGATCCGCGCATGGGCGGCGACGGGCGCGGGTCCGAGCGCGATCGCCTCGTCGAGCGCAGCGTGCGCGCCCGTCAGCTCGCCGAGGTCGCGGCGGACCTCGGCGAGGTCGAGAAGCAGCGCGGCGCGACGCGACCCGTCCGTTCCCGTGAGGGCGAGCGCACGCTCGAGCAGGGGCGCGGCGGCGCGCGCGTTGCCGCGGAAGAGCTCCGCGCCTGCGGCGGCGCCGAGCCGTTCGACACAGCGGCGGGCGAGGTCCGGCAGCGCCGGGTCGTCGGGATCGAGCTCGGCGCGGTAGGCGCATGCCTGCTCGAGGTGGTGGCCGGCGACGAGGTCGCGTTCGGTCGCGTGCAGATCTTCCGCCGCGTCGGCGACTCGCTCGTGCAGCTCGGCGCGGAGCCGCTTCGGCAGCGACTCGTACGCCGCGTCGCGGATCAGCTGATGCCGGAACCGGTAGCCCGGGCCTGTGCCGTCCTCCGAGCCGGGCGCCACGAGCTGCCGGCGGACGAGCGCGTGCAGCACCTGGCCGAGGCCGTCGCGCTCGTCGGGCGCCGCCAGCGCGGCGACGGCCGCCGCCAGCGCGGCGACGGCCGCCGTCGTGAAGTCCCGCCCGACCACCGATGCCAGCTCGAGGACGCGCCGCTCGGCAGGCGGCAGCGCGTCGAGCCGAGCGTTGAGCAGGCCGCGGATCGTCGGCGGAATGACGAGCGGCGCGCCGCCGTCCTCCTCGCCGACGAACGCGAGCAGCTGCTCGATGAAGAGCGGGTTTCCCTCCGCCGTGGCCGCCACGCGCGCGCGTACGGCGGGTGCGAGCCGGGTGGGCTCGGCGAGCGCCGCGACGAGCTCGTCGCTCTCGTCGGGGGAGAGCGGCTCGAGCAGCAGCGTCGACGAGCTGAAGGCAGAGGCGCCCCAGCCGGGGTGCGCCTCGCGCAGCTCCGGGCGCGCGAGACAGAGCACGAGGACCGGCACGTCGCGGAGCCATTCGACGAGGTGGTCGACGAGCTCGAGCAGGCTCGGATCGGCCCAGTGGATGTCGTCGAGCGAGATGACGACCGGGCGCGCCCGGCCGAGCGCGGCGACGAGGCGCCGCAGAGCCCAGGCCGTGTCGTCGCGGTCGGCCTGTGCCGTTGTGAGGCCGACGGCCGCGGCGAGGCGCTCTGCGACCAGTGCCGCATCGGGGTCGTCGCCGAGAGCGGCGGCGACGCCGGCGGCGATGTCGGGACCGACGGCGACCTCGACGAGATCGCGGAGCGGGCCGAGCGGCCCGCCTTCGCCGGTTCCCTGGCAACGCGCGGTGAGCACCGTGGCGCGCCCCGAGACGGCCTTGGCGAGCTCGTGGGCGAGGCGGGACTTGCCGATCCCCGGCGTGCCGAGGACGGTGCAGAGGTGGCAGCCCCGCTCGCGGCCGGCGCGCTCGAACGCCTGGAGGAGCTGTGCGAGCTCGTGCGTGCGGCCGACGAGGGGGGTGTCGAGCGAGCGGCTGATCGGCTCGGCGGCGGCGCGTAGACCGGCCAGGCGCCACCTGCCCGGGCCGGCGGGCTCGAGCACTGCCGCGCCGGCGAGCGCCTGCCACGCGCTCCCGTCGACGAGCACGTCGCCGCCCGCCGCCGCTTGCTCCGCGCGGATTGCCGACTCGAGGACGTCGCCTGCGAGGACCGCTCCGCCCGCCACGAACGCCTCTCCGGTGGCGATCCCGGCACGGAGCCGAATCCCGCCGGCTGCGAGCTCGTCGCGCGCCGCCAGCGCCGCCCGGGTCGCCTCGAGCGCGTCGCTCTCGCGGGTCGCCGCGGCACCGAAGATCGCGAGCAGCGGCAGGCCGGGTGCACGTTCGACTCGGGCTCCGTGCCGCTCGAAGAGCGCTGCCGCCGTCGCCAGCGCCCGCTCGGATCGGCGGCGCAGGACCTCGGGGTCGACGCCGGCCGCCTGCGCGAGGCCGGCCGAGACGACCGTGACGAGCTTCCGCTCCTCGCGGGGCGCCGGAGCGGGCTCGGCGGGCGAGGCGGGGTCGAGGTCCGGATCGTGGCGCAGGATCGCCTGCTCGAGGCGCCGGAGCGCGGGGCCCGGCTCGAGGCCGAGCTCCTCGTCGAGGGCCGCCCGGGCTTCCCGGTAGGCCGCGAGCGCGTCGGCCTGCCTGCCGGTGCGGTAGAGGGCGAGCATCAGCTGCCCGCGCAGTCGTTCCCGCAGGGGATGTTCGGCAACGAGTCCCTCCAGCTCGGCGACGAGCTCCGCGTGGCGGCCGAGGGCGAGGTCGGCCTCCACCCGCTGCTCGAGCGCCTCCAGGCGCAGCTCCTCGAGCCGGCGGATCTCGGCCTGGGCGAAGGGCTCGAGCGCGAGATCGGCGAGCGGGCTGCCGCGCCAGAGCGCGAGCGCGGAGCGGAGGGCGGCCGCGGCCGCGGCCGCATCGCCGGCTGCGAGCTCGTCACGACCCTCGGCGAGCAGCCGCTCGAATCTCTCGAGGTCGAGCTCGTCCCGCTCGACCGCCAGCGCGTAGCCCGGGCCGCGCGTGGCGAGCACCGACGTGGGCGCGCGCGCCGTCCGGCCGGGCTCGAGCAGGCGACGGAGCCGGGAGACGTGGACCTGGAGCGTGTTGGCGGCCTTGCCGGGTGCTCCGCCTCGCCAGAGCGCCTCGATCAGCTCGTCGCTCGAGACGACGTCGCCCGCCCGGAGGAGCAGGAGCGCGAGCAGCGTTCGCTGCTTGCCGTGCAGCTGGACCGCACGGCCGCCGACCTCGACCTCGAGCGGGCCGAGCAGGCGGTAGGCGCGCTGCGGGCTCTCCTGTGCCATGGGGCCGAACCGGGCGGCCCCGAGAACCTACCGGGATCGTCGACTTCAGGCAGCGAGGCGGGCGGCCGCCGGCACGCGGCGCTCGACCAGCAGGCCGGCCGCTCCGGCGGCGAGGCAGACGAGCGCGGCGCACGGCCAGAGCACGAGCGGGGCTGCACCGAGGAGCAGCCCCGCCGCTGCCGGGCCCAGCGTGAAGCCCAGTGCGTACGAGTTGGTCGAGAGCGCGAAGTAGCGCCCCTGGAGCCCTTCGGCGGCGAGATCGGCGACCAGTCCGCCCTGGGCGGGTGCGTGGATGCATTCGGCGAGCGAGAAGACGAGCACGGCGACCGCGAGCAGAAGCCCGGCGGCGGCCGCCTGGAGCCACACGCCGGCGGCGAGCACGAGCAGCCACGCGCAGCAGAAGGCGACGCACATCGCCGCGAGCGCGCGGAGGCGGCTGCGGCCGGTGATCAGCTTCGCGATCGGCAGCTGGAGCAGCACCACCACCGCCACGTTGAGGAAGAAGAGGAGGCCGATCGTCCGCTCGCCGAGGCCGAGGCGGTTCTTCGCAAAGGCGGGCAGGCCGGATTCGAGCTGGGCGAAGCCGCCGACGACGAACACGGTGTTCAGGAGGACGACCGCGACGTACGGACGGTCGCGCAGGACGTCGGCGTAACGGCCGGGGCGTGCCGCCGTTCGCTCGGCACGGGGCAGCGGCGGCAACAGCGCGAGCAGGCCGGCGAAGATGAGGAACGTCGCGGCGTCGAGCCGGAAGAGGACGTCGAAGCTGCCCGGGTGCTGGGTGCTCGCGAGGAGGCCGCCGGCGGCGGCGCCGAGGCCCAGCCCGAGGTTGCCCGCGACGCGGTTGACCGAGAAGACCGCGGCGCGGCGGTCTCGCGGGGCGTGTCCGACCATCAGGCTCGTCAGGCTGGGCCAGAAGGCGCCGTTGCCGAGTCCCGCGACGCCGATGAGCAGAAAGGCCTGCCAGGGAGCGCGGGCGAGCGGGAAGAGGCCGTAGCCCACCGTGAGGAGCACGAGCGAGGCGGCGGCGACGGCGCGGGCGCCGAGCCGGTCGACGAGCGAGCCGCCGACCGACGTCGAGAAGAGGCTGACCGCGCCGAAGCTCGCGACGACGAAGCCGGCGAGGCCGAAGCCGAAGCCGCGCACGTTGTGCAGGTAGATGAGGAGGAACGGCAGCACGAGCCCGTTTCCGAACGTGTTCGCGACCGATCCGGCCTGGAGCAGCCAGACGGGCCGCGGGAGCCCCGGATCGAGGCTCCGCAGGTACCGCGCGGCGCTCGCGCCGGCGGAGAGGGTGGGTGCGGCGGCGGTGTCGGCCATCGGCGTTTGGTGAGAGAGGCCTCCCGGCCGGAGCGCGGCCGGGAGGCCTGACGACGGCTACGTCCAGCCCAGGCTGGCGCTCCGGATGTGCGGCTCGGTCCAGCCCGCCGCGGCGCTTCTCGTCCCGGTCATCGTGCTCCCCTCTCCCTGAGTGCGGCTTCGACTGACGGCACGCGCGCAGTGTCGGCGACGCCGCTGAAGCGCGGCTGACATCTCGCTGAAGGGGCGGGCGGGGGCGGGCGAGCTTGCTAGCGGCCGTCGATCAGCCGCTGGAGGTCGCGACGGGCCCGATCGCGATCGAGGTCGTGCTGGAGCTCGTCGGCCGCGGCGTCCGGGGCTTTCGCCTCCCGCCTGTCCCACCGGCTCACGGAGAGCTGGCGGGGGTACACGATCGCCTCGCTTGGCTCGGTCTCCTGGTTCCAGCTGAGGCCCATCAGCGGTACCTCACTAGGCCACCGCGACGAGGCTTGCGCCGAGCACGGCGGGTTCGTGGCGGAACACGTTCTCGAGCGCCTCGACGACGTGCGGGCAGAACTGCGTGCCCGTGTGACTGCGAATCTCGTCGAGCGCGGCGCCCGGCATCCGCGCTGGTCGGTAGGGGCGGTCGGAGGTGAGTGCGTCGTAGGCGTCGGCGACGAGCACGATCCGCGCGGGCAGGGGGATCTCGTCGCCGGCGAGGCCGTCGGGATAGCCGCTGCCGTCGATCCTCTCGTGCGAATGGCGCGCGATCTCGAGCACGATCTTCGGCAGGTCGATCTCGGCGAGGATGTACTCCGAGATCACCGGGTGCTTCTTCATCACGACCCACTCGTCGTCGTCGAGCGGGCCCTCCTTGTGGAGGATGCTCTCGGGGATGCCGATCTTCCCGATGTCGTGCAGGAGCGCGCCGATCTCGATCGCGTCGAGGTTCGGGCCGTTGTAGCCGAGGCGTCGCGCGATCGCGACCGCGATGTCGGAGACGCGCTCCGTGTGTCCCCCCGTGTAGAAGTCCTTGGCCGACATCGAGCGTGAGAGGGCGGCGATCGTGTCGAGGTGGGTCTGGCGAACCTCCTCGACGAGCAGGGTCGACTCGAGCGCGGTCGCGAGCTGGGGAAGGATCGCCTCGCGCAGGCGCGCCCACCGCTCGGGGTCTCCTCCTTGCAGCTCGAGGCCGCCGACGACGCGGCCGGAGAGCTCGATCGGCGTCGCGGTTGCGCTCAGCGTGTCGGTGAGGGTGACGCGGGCACCGACGAGTCGCTCGAGGGCGTCCTGGACGTACATCGTCAGCGCGTTGCGGTCGTGGGTCTGCGCGGCGAGGCCCGCCGCGAACTGGAAGAGATCCTCGAGGTCGGCGTTCGAGCGGCTGAGCTCGGTGTTCGCCGCGCGCACCTCCTCCACCGCCTTTGCCGTTCGGCTCACGTACTGGCGCATCGAGAGAAGGAGCATCGCGGGCGGCATGGTGAAGGCGAGCATCCCGATCAGACCGACGCCCTTGTAGGCGTCCACGAGAGCGAGGGCGAGTGGGCCGGAGACGAGGTAGTAAGGCGTGAACCAGCGGAAGCGCTCGTTCCAGACCGCAAACGGATGCAGACCCTCGGCGATGCTCATCGCAAGGGTGACGAGCGCGACGTTGACGACGCAGTAGGCGGTGGCCGCGACCAGAGCAGGCATGAGCCTGACGACCGTGCTGTCGTGAGGGGAGTTGAGGAGATGGAACGCCGCCGAGCCGGCTGCGGCAGCAAGCGCGTGGTTGGCCATGTTGAAGACACCGCGGTGGAGCGGGCTGCGCATGCGGACGAGCAGGACGATGCCGCAGAGGAGCCCGACCATTGCTGCCGGCCCGGCGCCGAACATCATCCCGATCGCGAGCAAACCCATACCCGCGAAGCTGACGGTGCCGCGCCCGTAGACGTCGACGACGATCACCTGGAGGATGAGCGTCAGGACGACGAACGTCACGAACGGGCCGACCTCCGCGACGATCGCGCTCGCCGACGCGTGCGCGGTCAGGGCGATGACGACGCTCGCCGCGCAGGCGACGAGCGCGATGAACGCGGCGACCGCGCTCGGATCGCCTGTCGCCGGTGCCGCCTCCACCGCCCGAGACGACATGTGGTCTAGCCCCAGCCCGCCGAGGTGTCGTCCGACGGGCCGCCGGTGTACTGGTCGGTGGCCGTCCAGCCGGCGGAGGCCGTCCAGCCGGCGGAGGCCGTCCAGCCGGCGGAGGCCGTCCAGCCGGCGGAGGCCGTCCAGCCGGCGGAGGCCGTCCAGCCCGCGGAGGCCGTCCAGCCCGCGGAGGCCGTCCAGCCCGCGGAGGCCGTCCAGCCCGCGGAGGCCGTCCAGCCCGCCGAGGCCGTCCAGCCCGCCGAGGCCGCGTAGTCGATTGCCGCCTTCGCGAGGTCGGCGGTCGCGGTGCTCGCGTTGCTGTTGCCGTGCCCGTTCCCCTTGCTGCTGCTCGTGCTGCTGTTCGCGAGACCTGCCGCGTACCACCAGTCGAAGCTGGCGCACTTGTATGCCGCCGTCCCGTACGCGTTCGGTGCGACCGCATAGGCCTCCCAGAGGCCGGCCGCAGTCTCCCAGTCGTTGATCTGCCGGTTGAGCGAGTCGCCCGCCTTGCCGGCGGCGTAGCCGGCGTATTCGTACGAAACCGCCGCCCAGTCCGACCAGAAGTTGTTCGCGAGGGCGGCGCCGGCGTTCTCCCACTCGCCGGCGGCGGCGTCCCAGTTGTTGTTCGTCGCCCAGTCGGCGCCCGCGCGGTCGTAGGCGGCGGCGGCGTTGATCAGCTGCCCGAGCCGGCTCCAGTCGTCGCCCGCCTGGTCCCACATCTGCGCCGCCATCACCCAGTTCTTCATGCCCTCGTACTTGACCGCCGCGCGCTGGAAGGAGGCGGCGTCGGATGCCGCGCTGTTCAGCCGCGCCACCGCATTCAAGGCCAGGATCGCCGGGCCGATCGACCAGCCGATGCCCTGGTTCGCCTGCGGCGGGTTCTTGAGGGCGAGCGCGGCGCCGATGTTGAGCGCGCCGGCCGTGCTCCCGGCGAGCGGGACGGA
>Ga0335078_10001529_pt1 | contig 34857 bp, 33 predicted proteins | sample Lox_Sample_32_FD_206711 | JGI IMG/M metagenome (GOLD analysis project Ga0335078, IMG submission 206711) | Soil microbial communities from Loxahatchee National Wildlife Refuge, Florida, United States - Lox_Sample_3.2 | ecosystem: Environmental > Terrestrial > Soil > Wetlands | place: USA...
CGCTCGCCTACCGCCTGCTCGACGAGGCGTACGACGACCTCATCGCGCACCGCTGGAGCGACCTGGCCAAGCGCCTGGGCCTCGACACCGCGGAGGTGCAGGCCGCGGCCGACGAGATCGCCAAGCTCGATCCCAAGCCGGGACTGCGGTTCAGCTCCACGGAGGGCGACTACATCATCCCGGACCTCATCGTCGAGAAGATCGACGGCAAGTACCGGGTGTTCCTCAACGACACCAACCTGCCGCGGCTGCGCCTCTCGCGCGCCTACCAGGAGGTCGCGCGGGACAAGAAGAAGTTCGTGGGCGAGAACCGCGAATTCATCACGCAGCGCCTCAACAGCGCCCAATGGATGATCCAGGCCATCGAGCAGCGCCGGCAGACCATGCTCAAGGTGATGAACTTCATCGTGGACCGGCAGCACGACTTCTTCGAGAAGGGCATCGAGCACCTGAAGCCGCTCACGCTCCGCGAGGTGGCCGAGGTGATCAACATGCACGAGAGCACCGTGAGCCGGGTGACCAACGAGAAGTACGTGCAGACGCCGCGCGGCGTGCTGCCCCTCAAGTTCTTCTTCTCGAGCGCGCTGTCCACGACGACCGGCGAGGACGCCAGCGCGCGCGCCATCAAGGCGCAGATCCAGAAGCTGGTGGGCGACGAGAGCACCCAGGACCCGCTCACGGACCAGCAGATCGTGCAGAAGCTGCGGGAGAAGGGGGTCCGCATCGCGCGCCGCACCGTGGCCAAGTACCGCGATCAGCTCGGCATCCTGTCGGCGCGGATGCGGAGGCGCGTATGAGCCTCGCCGACGGACGGGGGCCGGTGCAGGTGAGCGTCCTGGTGCCGGCCAAGGACGAGGCGGAGAACCTCCCGGAGTTCGTGGCGCAGGCGGCGCGGGCGCTGGCCACGGCGCCCTTCAGCGCCGAGGTCGTGGTGGTGGACGACGGCAGCGCCGATGCGACGCCGCAGGTCCTGGCCGACCTCGCGGCTCGGCATCCGTTCCTCCGCTGGGAGCGCCACCGCACGCGCCAGGGCATCGCCGACGCGCTCAAGACCGCCGGCGACGCCGCGCGGGGCGACGTGCTCGTCTTCTACCCGGCCGACCTGCAGTACCTGCCGGACGAGATCCCGTCGCTCGTCGCGCCCATCCTCGCCGGCGAGGCGGACCTCGTGACGGGCACGAAGCAGGGCCGCTACGAGAAGGCGTTCGTCTCAGGCATCTACAACCGGCTGTGCCGCTGGCTGTTCGGCGTGCGCGTCAGCGACCTCAACTCGGTGAAAGCGTACCGCCGCGAGATCATGGAGGTGGTGCCGCAGCGCGCCGACTGGCACCGCTTCTTCGCGGTGGTGGCGAGCGCGGAGGGCTTCCGCCTCGCCGAGCGGCCCGTGACGCTCCACCCGCGCCGTGCGGGCGCCAGCAAGTTCGGCCTCGGCCGCATCCCCGTCGGGGTCATGGACCTGCTGTCGGTGTGGTTCCAGCTGAAGTACGGCCGCAAGCCGCTGCTGTTCTTCGGCGTGACGGGCACCATCCTGTTCACGCTGGGCTTCCTGTCGGGCGTCGCCGCGCTCATCATCCGTTTCGGGTTCGGCTTCGGCTTCCGCCCGCTCCTCAACCTGATTGAGACGCTGGTCATCTCCGGCATCGCGCTGTTCGGCTTCGGGTTCCTCGGCGAGATGCTCGCCGGGCAGCGCGAGGAGATGCGCGAGGTGCGGCGCGAGCTGGCCCGCCAGCGCGCGGGAGCGGCCCGGCCGCCCGCGCCCGGGCCGTGAGGCGGGCCGCGCGATGACGCGCATCGCTCCCGGCTCCGCCGAGCTGGCGGGCTTCTACCGCGCGCGGAGCGCGTGGCGGAGCCGCGGCGAGGAGCAGATGCGCTTCCGCCGCGCCGCGCGGCTCGCGCGGGTCGCGCCGGGCGCCTCGGTGCTCGACATCGGCTGCCGCGACGGAGGCCTGCGGCGCTTCCTGCCGTCCGACGTGAGCTACCGGGGCATGGACATCACGCCCGAGTTCGCGGGCCCGGACATCACCATCCGCGACGTCTCCGACGGCATCCCGTTCCCCGACGCCGGCTTCGACCACGTGTTCTGCATCGAGGTGCTCGAGCACGTGCCCAATCCCTTCGGCGCGCTGGCCGAGATCCACCGCGTGCTGCGGCCCGGCGGCGTGCTCGCCCTCTCGGTCCCGAACCCGTACCACGTGAAGGAGCTGATCTGGAACGTGCTGCGCGTTCCGGACCGGCAGGGGCACATCTACGGATGGACGCGCCAGAACATGACGCGGCTCGGCGAGATGAGCGGGTTCCGGCTCGACGGCTTCGCCGGCACGTACTTCCACCCGCCGATCCCGGCGTTCGCGCTCCTGGCCCGCTCGATCATCTACAGGTTCGTGAAGGTGTGACCCGGCCCGGCGCGGCGCGGCACGAGGCCGCCCGCCCCGGTCAGGCTTCCTGCAGGCTCTTCATCAGCGCCGCGTCGTTGAGCAGCTCCTCGAAGCCCTCCTTCGTCTCGAGTCCGCGCCACAGCTCGCGGATCTCGAACGCGCACACCTTCCCGCCGCCGGCGCGCACCCGGTCGGCCAGCTCCGGCATCGTGATCGGCGTATCGTCCGGGATGAGCGCCGCGGCCTCCGGCGAGACGCAGTAGATCCCCGCGCTCACCGGGTACTCGTGCGCCGGCTTCTCCACGATGCCCGTGACCTCGTCGCCGGAGAGCTGCAGCACCCCGAACGGGCTCTGGTAGGTGTGGCGGACGTAGCCGATCGTGAGCTGCGCGCGGCGGTCGCGGTGGAAGCGCTCCAGGTGGCGGAAGTCCAGGCGCGTGACGATGTCGCCGTTCATCGCCAGGAACGGCTCCCGGGGATCGAGCAGGGAGCGGCACAGCGAGATGGGACCGGCCGTGCCGAGCGGGCGGCCTTCGACGACGTACGCGATGCGCACGCCGAACCGGCTGCCGTCGCCGCCGAACGCGCGGATCAGCTCGGCCTGGTAGCCCAGGGCGAGGATCAGGTCCGTGATCCCGCACCGGGCGAGCTGCGCGATGATGTAGGTCAGCAGCGGCCGGTCGCCGAGCGGCAGCAGCGGCTTGGGAACGGTGAAGGTGTAGGGCCGCAGGCGGTTGCCCTGACCGCCCGCGAGGATCACGGCCTTCATACGGCGTACGCGTCCGGCCGGTACGCGCCAAGGTGCTCGGTGATCCACGCGGCCGTGCGGCGGATGCCGTCCTCGAAGCCGACCTCGGGCTCGTAGCCGAGCAGCTTCCGCGCCTTGCCGATGTCGGCGCACAGCCGGGACACCTCGCTCGTCTCGGGCCGGAGCCGCTCGGCGTCCTGCACGACGCGCGCCTTCGAACCCAGCGTGGCGACGATCACCTTGACCGCGTCCGCGATGCTGGTCTCGCGCCCCGTGCCGAGGTTCACCACTTCGCCCACCGACGCGGGCGACGCGCCGGCGAGCATGAAGCCGTGCACCGTGTCGGCCACGTAGGTGAAGTCGCGCGTGGTCGTCATGGTGCCGAGCTTGATCTCGCTCCCCGCCAGCGCCTGCGTGATGACCGTCGGGATCACCGCGCGCGCCGACTGCCGCGGCCCGAACGTGTTGAACGGTCGCACGACGGCCACCGGCAGGTGGAACGCGTAGTAGTAGCTCAGCGCGATGTGGTCCGTGGCGATCTTGCTCGCCGAGTAGGGGGACTGCGGCTGCAGCGGGTGCGTCTCCGGGATCGGCACCTGGCGCGCGGACCCGTACACCTCGCTGGTGGAGGTCTGCACCAGCCGCTCCACGCCGTTCTCGCGCGCGACCGCGAGCACGTTCACCGTGGCCTGCACGTTGTTCATCACCGTGTCGTGGGGATTGGCGTAGGAGTACGGAATGCCCACGAAGGCGGCGAGGTTGAACACGATCTCGGCGCCCCGCAGCGCCTGCCGGGTCGCTTCCAAATCCGTCAGGTCGATGCGCTCCACCCGCAGGCCGCGGCGCACCTTCTCGCTCAGGAACCGGAGGTTCCCGTCGTCGCCGCGGGAGTTGTACCTCACGATCGCGGTGATGTCGGCACCTTCGGCCACCAGCGCCTCGACCAGGTGACTCCCGATGAAGCCGCCGGCGCCGGTCACCGCCACTCGCTTCGACGACCACGTCATGTGCAACCCGCTTCAAGGTCGGAGAGGGACGGCAAGATACGAGTGCCGCCGCAGGCAGGCCAGAGGGCCCGCTCTGCCGGCGCCGGTCGGCCCGCACGCGAGGATTCGGAAGCGCGGCCGCCGCTCGGACCACTGCGAGAGCAAATCCCGACCCCGTCTCCGGTGATGCGCTTCTGCAACAGCAACTCCCGCACCCTAACGCCGCCCTGACGCTGCTCGGATATTCTCCGCGCGCGGGCGCCTGACGACGCGTGACGGTCAGCTCGCGCCCGGGGTCGTGCCACGGTGGCACCGTGTGCGCCGGGTCGTGGCGTGGCCTGCCCAATCACATCCATCCGGGATGGCCCATGGAAGCTCCCTCGTTCGGCGGTCGATTCGTGCAACGGATTCCTCGCGCGTGCCTGCACGCCGCGATGCTCGTGGCGAGCGCGTGGGCGTTGGCGTGTTCGTCCAGCACCAGCGCCGGGAACGGGCCCGACCACATCCTGGTGACGCCTTCATTCGTGAGCCTGCCCATCGCCGGCTCCCAGCAGCTCCTGGTCGTCGTGTACGACGCAGGCAACAACGCGATCTCCAACCCGGCGATCACCTACAGCTCGAGCGACACGACCGTCGCCAGGGTGAGCGCGACCGGCTTGGTGACGGCGGTGAACACCGGCATCGCCGCCGTGACGGTCACGAGCCGCCCGCTGGGGGCCACCGTGGAGGTCGACGTCTCCGGGGCCGCGACCGTGAAGCTGACGACGCCGGACACACTCTTCCTCACCGGCTCGCAGACGTACCAACTCGTGGCCGTCGCCCGCGACGGCGCCGGCAGCGTCATGCCGTCGGCACCCATCATCTGGGCGTCGCGCGACAGCACGGTGGTGACCGTCAGTTCCACCGGTGTGGTGGCCCGGCGCAGCGCGGGCACGGTGTACGTGATCGCGGCGAGCGGTCTGGGACGCGACAGCGCCCTCGTCACTGTCCTCGTGGCCCGCGTGAACATCGTCGGGGGAGGGACACCGTTCGCCACCGCCGTCCTTTCGTCTTCGGTCGGGTACGTCACGCTGGAGTCGGCCGGCCAGCTCCAGTCCCTCGACCTCACCGCGCCGGGGCTCAGCGGGACCCCGACCGCCGTGAGCGTCTGGCCCACCTCGCTGGCGCTCGACGCATCGGGATACGCCTACGTCGGCAACCAGGGGAGCTACAGCGTCAGCGTCGTCAACACCGCCACCGGCGCCGTCGCGGACACCATTCCCATCACCGGCACGCCGCTCGCGCTCCTCGTGCCGCCGGGCGACTCGCTCCTGCTCGTGGGCACCGACGAGGGTCACGTCTACATCGTGCGCCTCGCGACACGCGCCATCGTAGACTCCTTCCCGACGGCCGTGACCAACTCGCTCGTGATGCGCGGCGACACGACGGTCTTCGCCAACGAGCTCTCGCCCGCCGGCGTCGTCGAGTACAACCTGCGCACGCGCCAGGTCGTGCGGACCCTGCCCGTGAGCGGCGTACCGCAAGGCATGGTGGTCGCGCCGAGCGGCACGACGCTGTACGTCGCCAACGAGACCGGCTATCTGCAGTTCTGGGATCTCACCACCGGGACGCTCACGATCCAGACCGCGTTGCCGCCCGCGGGAGGGTACGGGCTGGCGCGCAACCCGGCCAACGGCTTGCTTTATGTGAGCACGAGCTACCTCGGATCTCGCGTGCTCGTCGTCGACCCCGCCACGAAGCTGATCGTGCGCACCATTCTGACGGGGGGCACGCCGCGACGCATCTCGTTCACGACCGACGGCCTCGGCATCGTCGCGAACGAACAGGGGTGGGTCGACTACATCAAATAGACGTGGAGGTGACCGCCTCGCCATGCGTGTGGTGATGATCGCCCATTCATTCCCACGCTGGCGAGGCGACGTCGCCGGCTCCTTTCTGTTGAGACTGGCGGACGCACTACAGGTACGTGGACACCAGGTGGCCGTCGTGGCCCCGTCGGACGGGGGCCGCGGCGGCCATCTCGCGCTCGGCGCCGTCGAGGTCCTGCAGGTGCGCTACGCCGCCCCGCCGCGGGAGAACCTCGCCTACACGGGCGACATGGCCCGCGCGGCCGCGTCGCCGTCGGGCGCCTGGGCGTTCCTGCGCATGGTCCGGGCGCTGCGCGCCGGCGCGCGGGACACCGCGCGCCGCATCGGCGCCCAGGTGGTGCACGCCTTCTGGTGGGTCCCGGGGGGATGGGCCGCGGTCGGGCTGCCCCTGCCGAGCGTGGTCACGCTCATGGGGACCGACGTCGCCATGATGCGCCGGGCACCGGCGCGCCTCCTGGCGAGACGCGTGCTTCCGCGGGCCGCGCGCGTCACCGCGCTCTCCACCTTCCTGGCGGGCGAGGCGCGCCGCCTGTCGGGCCTCGGCGCGCTGGCGATCGAGCGCGTGCCGGTGCCGGTGGACACGGCCCGGTTCGAGCGGCCCGCGCCGGGGCTGCCGCGCACGGGGATCGTCTACCTGGGGCGCCTGACGGCGCAGAAGCGCGTGGATCTGCTGCTCGACGCCGTGCATGCCGCGCAGATCGACGCGCCGGTCACGATCGTCGGCGACGGCCCCGCGCGAGCCGAGCTCGCGCAACACGCCGGCTCGCTGGGCCTCGGGCGCGTCCGCTTCCTCGGCGCCGTGCCGGACGACGAGGTGCCGGCGCTCCTGCGCGGGGCGCGCGTGGCCGCCTTCCTGTCGCGGAACGAGGGGCTCGGTCTTGCCGCGGCCGAGGCGCTCATGCTCGGCACGCCCGTGGTCGCCACGAGCGACGGCGGCGGGGTCCTGGATCTCGTGCGCGACGGGGAAGGGGGGCTCGTGGCCGCCCCGACGCCGGACGCCGTGGGAGCCGCCTTCGCGCGCTGCCTCGCCGAGCCCGCCATGGTCGGCGCGGCCGCCGCGGCTGGCGAGCGCCTCAGGGGCGAGCTTTCGCCCGACGGGGTCGCGCGCCGGTTCGAAGGCGTCTACGCCGGCCTCCTTCCGCCCGCCGCGGCCCGCTGACAATGCGCGCCTCCCGTGGAGCCCGCTGGATCCTGGCCCTGCAGATCGTGATGTCGGTGGCGGTCGTGGTGTTCGTCGCGCGAGCGCTGGCCGCCAATTGGTCCACCTTCCGCTCCACCCGCATCGTCCTCGCGTTCCATCCCTGGTGGCTGCTGGCGTCGTTCGGCAGCTTGGCGGTCGTCACGGCGTTCCAGGTCGAGTCGTGGCGGCTGATGCTGAGGGGCTGGAAGCAGCGGGTGGGATTCTGGCCGGGCGTGAGGATCTGGGCCCTCGCCAACCTGGGGCGGTACGTGCCCGGCAAGGTGTGGAGCGTCACGGGGATGGTCGTCCTGGCCGAGCAGGCGGGTGTCCAGCGCTGGGCGTCCGCGGCGTCGGCGGTCGCGGTGCAGGCGGTGGGCATCGGGACCGCCGTGGTGCTGGTGGCGGCGGCGACCCCGCACGCGGCGTCGCCCGTGCGTCTCGCGGCTGCCGCCGTGGTGGCGCTCGGCACCGTCGCGCTGCTGGCCTGGAAGGGCGCGCTGCCCCGGCTCGGCCGGGTGATGGGTGCGGCGTCCGAGTGGCACGCCCTGCCGGCGGGCGCCGTGGTCTCGGGATCCGGCCTGACGCTGCTCAGCTGGATCGTCTACGGGGTCGCGTTCTGGGCCCTCGGCCGAGGGCTCGGCCTGCCGCCCACGCTGCCGCTCGCGGACGCTGCGAGCGTGTTCGCGCTTGGGTACATTCTTGGCCTCCTGGCGCTGTTCGCGCCGGGGGGCATCGGGGTGCGCGAGGCGACCTTCCTCGCGCTGCTCACGCCCTATCTGGGCAGTGGCGGCGCCATCGCGCTGAGCGTCGCGTCGCGCCTCGAGCTGACGGTCGCGGAAGCGGCGGCCGGAGCCGCCGTGCTGGTGTTCGTGCGTCGCCACAGGGGAGGGTCGCTTGACGCAACCCGAAGCTGACAGCAACGGACCGGTGTGGGAGCCGCGGCGCCCCACGCTCGCGGCCACGGGCGTGTTCGCGCTCTGGGTGGCCATCCTCTCGCTCCCGATGCTCGCGGGCAAGTGGCTCGCCAACCCCTACAGCGACATGACGGCCACGGGGTACGCGTTCCGCGCGTGGGGCGCGGAGTGGTGGAAGCGCCTCGATCACGTGCCGCTGTGGGAGCCGGAGCTGTTCGGCGGGATGCCGTTCGTCGGCGCCAGCCACGGCGACATCTTCTACCCGACATCCTTCCTCCGGCTGCTGCTCCCCGTCCAGACCGTCGTCAACCTCAACTTCGTCGTGCACTTCATCCTCGCGGGCCTGTTCACGTACCTGCTCCTGAGGCGGTTCCGCCTCTCGTGGGCCGGCGCCGTCACCGGCGGGCTCGCGTACGAGCTGACGGGCCTCCTGGCCTCGTACCCTTCGCCGGGCCACGACGGGAAGCTCTTCGCCTCCGCGGCCTTTCCGCTCGCGCTGCTGGCCCTGGTCCTCGCCATCCGGGACCGGCGCTGGGAAGGGTACGGCGTGCTCGCGATCGGCGTGGCGCTGGCGCTGCTCGGCCACTTCCAGCTCGCGTACTACGTCCTCATCGCCTCCGGGATCTTCGCGCTCTACCTGACCTTCGCGCCCGACACGCCGGGCGAGCTGAAGGCGCGCCTCGGCCGCCTCGGCCTCGCGCTCGCGGCGGTGCTCCTCGGCTACGGCCTGGCGATGATCCAGGTCCTGCCGTTCATCCAGTACATCCCGTTCTCGCCGCGCGCCCAGGGCTATCACGGCTTCGAGGGCTCGACCTCCTATGCCGTGCCGTGGGCCCACGTGCCCAGCTTCTTCTTCCGCGATTTCGTCGGCGCCCGCGACACCTACTGGGGCCCCAACCCGATCAAGCTGCACTCGGAGTACCTCGGCCTCCCGGTCGTGGCGCTCGCGGTGCTCGGGGCGGGGGCCGTCGCCCGGCGCCGCCTCGTCCTCTGGCTCGGCGGCATCGGCGTGCTGTTCCTCCTGATCAGCATGGGCGCCGCCACGCCTTTCTACCGCGTGTGGTGGGCGGTGATGCCGCTCGTGAGCAAGACCCGCGCACCGGGGATGGCGTTCTTCGTTCCCGCCTTCGTGACCGCGTGCTTCGCGGGCTTCGGCGTCGAGCGGCTCGAGCGCGGCGAGGGCAGGCGGCACCTGGTGCCGTGGTTCGTCGCGGCCGGCGTGGTGATGCTGCTCGGCGCCTCGGGCGCCCTCGGCTCGCTCGCGGTGAACCTCGCGGGCGCGGGCGAGGAGGTGGGCCGCGCCGCCGTGGCCCGCGCCGACGCCGGCGCCATCGCCCTGGGCGCGCTCACCAGCGGCGCGGCACTCCTGCTGGTGGCCTTGATCGCCCGCGCCTGGCTGCGCGCGCCGGCCCGGGCCGGCCTCCTGGCCTCGCTCCTCCTGCTGGTCGTCGGCGCCGACCTGTGGCTCGACGCCCGGCCGTTCTGGCTCTACGCCGCGCCGCCGCAGAAGACGATCTTCCAGACCGACGGCCTGGTAGACCGGCTGCACCAGCAGACGCTCCCGTTCCGGGTCCTCGACCTCGGCGTCTATCCGCACTACGGGATCACGCTGATGGCGTTCGACGTCCCGCAGCTCTTTCCGATCGGCGCGGCGTTCAACGAGATCCGCTACTTCGACGAGCTGTGGAACCGCGACGAGGGGTTCAGCAACGTCCGCTACGTGCGGATGTGGGACCTCTACGCCGTCCGCTACGTCATCGTGCCCAGCGGAGACGCGCGCACCGACAGCGCCCTGGCCGGCGGCTTCAAGCCGGTCCTGACGGGCGTTCCGACGCCCACCGGCGTCGCGGCCGACCTCTACGAACGCACCGACCCGGCGCCGTGGGCGCGCGTGGTGCCGGGCGCCCTGCGGGTGGCCGACACGAGCCGCATCGTCCCCGCGCTCGAGAACCCGGAGATGGATTACGGGCGGCTCGTCCTGTTCACGCCCGACGCGGCCGTGAGCCCGGCGCCCCTCGCCGCGATGCCGCCCGCGAGCCCGGCGCGGGCCACCGTCACGGCCTGGCAGCCGGGCCGGATGAGCATCACCCTCGACCCGGCGCCCGACAGCGCGAGCTACCTCGTGGTCGCCGAGAACTGGTACCCCGACTGGCGGGCGACCGTGGACGGCGCCCGGGTCCAGACCGTGCGCGGCGATTGGGCGCTGCTCACGGTGCCGCTGCCCGCGCACGCCCGGAAGGTCGAGCTGTGGTTCCAGTCGCCGGCCTATGCGGCGGGACGCGCGGTGTCCGTCGCCTCTCTCGGCGTCACGCTCGTCGTGCTCCTCGTGCCGGGCATCCTCCGCCGGAGGAAGCTTGGCTGAGCGGGCGCTGGTCATCATCCCGACCTACAACGAGCGGGAGAACCTCCCCAGGATCGTCCCGCTGGTGCTGGAGCAGGACCCGCGGCTCGAGGTGCTGGTCGTGGACGACAACTCGCCGGACGGCACCGGCGAGCTGGCCGAGGCGCTGTCCGCGGCGACGAAGCGGGTCCACGTGATCCACCGGCAGGGGAAGGCGGGGCTCGGGACCGCGTACGTGGCCGGCTTCCGCTGGGCGCTCCAGGCCGGGTACGACTACGTGTTCGAGATGGACGCCGACTTCTCGCACGACCCGCGGCATTTGCCCACGTTCCTCGCCGCGATCGGCGACGCCGACGTCGTCATCGGCTCCCGCTACCTCAACCGGCGCGTCACGGTCATCAACTGGCCGATGAGCCGGCTGATGCTGTCCTACTTCGCCAACGTGTACGCGCGCTGGGTGACGGGGCTGAAGCTCTGGGACTCGACCGGGGGCTACAAGTGCTACCGGCGCGAGGTCCTGGCGGGCGTCGACCTCGACCAGGTGCGCTCGAACGGCTACTCCTTCCAGATCGAGATGTCGTTCCGGGCCTGGCGCAAGGGCTTTCGCATCAAGGAGATCACGATCACATTCTCCGACCGCAGCGAGGGCCGCAGCAAGATGTCGGGAGCGATCGTGCGCGAGGCGGTGTGGATGGTGTGGCGCCTGAGGTTGTGGGCCCTGGTGGGACGGCTATGAAGCCCGGCACCGTGTTCTACAAGATGACCGGCTCCGGGAACGACTTCGTGATGTTCGACGGCCGGCACGTCCAGGCCGCGGAGCTCACGACCGGGGCCATCACAGCGGTCTGCGACCGCCGGCTCGGGATCGGTGCCGACGGTGTCGGTCTGCTCGAGCCCACCGACACGGACGGCGTGGACTTCACCTTCCGGTTCTGGAACCGGGACGGCACCGCCGGACCGATGTGCGGCAACGGCGCCCTCTGCGCGACCCGCCTGGCCGTCCTGCTCGAGTTCGCCAAGCCCGACAGCGAGGTTCGCTTTTCCACCTCGGCGGGCGTCCACCGGGGCAGGGTGGTGGGCGACCGCTCGGAGATCTACTTGCCCGACTGCCCAGCGCCCAAACCGGCGCCGGAGGTCAAGACGGGCCCCACCGAGGGCCGCCCGACCTATGTCCGCCCGTCCGTCCCGCACCTCGTCCTGACCGTGCCGGACGTCGAATCCGTCCCGGTCGAGGCCCGGGGGCCGGCGCTCAGGCGCGACCCGGCCTTGGGCGCCGAGGGAGCCAACGTGAACTGGGTGTCCCCGCGCGGGGACGGCAGCTGGAAGATGCGAACCTTCGAGCGAGGGGTCGAAGGCGAGACCCTGGCGTGCGGCACGGGCGCCGTCGCGTGCGCCCTGACCCTCGCCAGCCAGGACCAGATCAGCTCGCCGGCAAGGCTCTGGACCCGTTCCGGTCTCCTCCTCGAGGTCTCCTTCGTCACCCAGGGCCCGACTGCAACGTCGATACGGCTCCGTGGAGAGGGTAGACTTGTCTACCGCGGGATCCTGACGTCGCTCCTAACTGACAATCCCACAAGCGATTAGCAGTATGCCCACCGATTTCCACAGTTACAAACAAATCAACTTAACATAACATCTATTATACGAAGTGGAGATGGCGCGACAGTGGCTGGTTGATGGCCGCGCTACGGACGCCCGTTGGAGGCTCGATCGGGCCCTCCAGGAAGCGCCGGCCAACCCCCGACGAGCGGGTCCGCCGACCCTCGCCGGACGAGCTTACCCGAGATGAGCCGGGGCCCGACCGCGCTTGGCAGCCGGGCCCCGGTCAGCCCGCAGGTGCAGGCGGTAGCTTCGCCCGGACGGCCTAGTCGCCCGGAGTAGGCTCGGTCTTGGGCGCCGGAGCCGTTCCGCCCAGCTCGCCCAGTCGGACCCGCGCCTCGGCCGCCTGGTTGAGGGTGCCGAACTTCTCGAGCACCTCGCCGTAGGAGGCACGAGCCGCGGCGGAGTCGCCGGCCAAGGCCAGCGTCCGGCCGGCATCGAGGAGGTACTGGGCCTTCAGGAAGTCGTACGGGATGACCGTCTCGGCCTTCCGGTAGGCGGCCGCCGCGTCGCGGAACTTCCCCTCCTGCTCGAGGCCGCCGCCCAGGAGTGACCAGGCAGCCCCGAGAATGTAGTCCGGATGCCGCTTTTCGACGAACGCCTGGAGTCCCTTGACGGCCGCGTCCACCTGCGTGCCGCCCTGGATCAGCCGGACCTCGCCGAGGAGCACGGCGCCCTCGTCGGCCGCCTTGGTGCCGGCGTACCTGTCGATCATCTGCGTCAGGTCGTAGCCGGCCAGCGGCAGGTCCCCCGCCTCGGCGTCCCCACGGGCCTTGTTCAGGGCCTGCTCCGCGAACGCCTGCTTGCGGGCCTCGCTCGTCACGTAGAGCCAGACGCCGGCTGCGACGACCACGGCTCCGCCGATCACGAAGAGCGCCTCGCGGCTGTGCTCCTTGAACCACTGGCCCCAGTCCCGCTCGCCAGACGGCGCGGCGCCGGTCGGAGCCTGCCCACCAGTAGGTGCTGTCATCCCTTCCTCTCGGAGTCCCAGATGGTGATGCCCCTGGGGTGACTCGAACACCCGGCCAACGGTTTAGGAAACCGCTGCTCTTTCCAGCTGAGCTACAGGGGCCAACCTTGTAACCTCGCCAGCCGCAACGGCTTTCTCAAGCCCGACCGCAATCCTGATAAATCACATTCGAGGCGACAATTCTTGTTCACCTTTGGCCATTAGTGCCTGATACTGAACGACTTGCCTTCCACAGCCTCATGTGGAACGTCACTGCGGTCGACGCGCAGCACGTGGGCGCCGGGCGGTCCAGCCGACAGGTAGCCGTCGAGCCGGTCTATCGTTTCGGCGGCGGCGAGCCCCACGACCTCGACGGAGCCGTCCTCCGTGTTCCGGACCCAGCCCCGGACGCCGAGGGCCTGCGCACGATTCAGGACGAACCAGCGGAAGCCGACGCCCTGGACCCGTCCGACGATGACCCACCGGCGGCCGACCAGCTCGGACCGCGGGGGATCCGTCATCCGCCCCTGCCCTCTCCCTTCGCCGCGGCGAGCCGCATCCGGCGCCGGTGCCAGATCACGTACCCGGCGATGAGGACCACGACCGCCGGCACCAAGATAACGAACGCGCGGTGGGAATACGCGTAGGCGAGGTCGGGGCTCCACTTCCTGCCTTCCTTCCCGATCACCCAGCCGATCGCGATGAGGATGGCCCACCAGATGCCCGCGCCGGTCCCCGTGTAGAAGAAGAATCTCCCCAGCGGCATCCGGGCGATGCCGGCCGGGATGCTGATCAGGTGGCGCAGCACCGGGAACAGGCGTGCCGTGAAGACGGCGATGGGCCCGTGCTGCGCGAAGAAGCGCTCGGAGCGCTCGAGCGACTTCTCGCTGACCAGCACCCAGCGGCCGTACCGGACGAACACCCAGCGGCCCACGCGCGCCGCGACCCAGTAGTTGGCGTACGAGCCCAGGAGACTGCCCAGGATGCCGCAGGCCAGGGCCAGCCAGGCGTCCATCCGCCCGGTGGCGGCCAGGTAGCCGGCCGGGGCCATCACCAGCTCCGACGGGAGCGGGATGACGGACGATTCGATGGCCATCAGGACGATGATCCCCGGGTAGCCCAGGGCGCCGATCGTGTCCACCAGCCAGATCAGGAATCGTTCAAGCATCGAAGCCGAAGGTCCCCAGGAGCGGCACGAAGCGCGCCCCCACGATCGGTTTGCCCACCGGGCGCCCGGCGACGAGTCGGACGAGCATAAGCACCTGGTTCGCGCGCTCGCCGAGGGGCAGCAGGATCCGGCCGGACGGCGCGAGCTGTTCGACGAGGGGCCGCGGCACCTCCGGCGAGGCCGCCGCCACGACGATGGCGTCGTAGGGCGCGTAGTCGCGCCAGCCGAGCGTGCCGTCCCCGATGAGGAGCGAGACGTTCGTGATCCCGGCGGCGAGGATGGCCGTGCGCGCGGTGGCCGCGAGCTGCGGCACGCGCTCGACCGAGAAGACCTGGCCGGCCACCCGCGCCAGGAGGGCGGTCTGGTACCCCGACCCCGTGCCGATCTCGAGCACGCGGTCCCCGGGCTCGAGGCGCAGCGCCTCGAGGCACCGCGCCTGGGTCGAGGGCTGGCTGATGTTCTGGCCGTGGCCGATGGGGAGCGCTGCGTCGTCGTACGCGCGCGCCAGGAGCGCGTGCGGCACGAAGAGGTGGCGCGGCACGTCGCCCACGGCGGCGAGCACGGCCGGGTCCTTCACGCCGCGCGCGCGGACCGCCTCCACGAGCCGGGCGCGGGCCGCGCGCGACCCGTCGTGCCGCACCGAGGTCAACTGCCCCCGCCCAGCCGCCACGCGCGCACTTTTTCCAGCTGCCGGTAGTCGGTCAGGTCCACGTGCAGCGGCGTCACCGACACGTAGCGGTCCTCGACCGCCTTGAAGTCCACGTCGTCGCCGCCGCTCCAGTCGAGCCGCCCCCCGCCGATCCAGAAGATCTCGCGACCCCACGGGTCCTTCATCCGCGACAGCGACTCGGCGTAGATCCGCTTACCGAGGGTGGTGACCCGCACGCCCTTGACCTCGGAGGCCGGCACGGGCGGCAGGTTGATGTTGAGGAGGAGGTCCTCCGGGAAGCGCTCGACGCCCAGGATGCGCCGCAGCACCTGCTGCAGCAGCTCGCGGTAGGTGCGGATCAGGTCGAAGTCGTGCCCGGCGAACGACACCGCGACGCCCGGGATGCCCAGGATGAGCCCCTCCATCGCGGCGGCCACCGTGCCCGAGTACAGGACGTCCTCGCCCATGTTCGGGCCGTGGTTGATGCCGGCCACCACGAAGTCCGGCGTCGGCGACAGCAGCGCGCCGAGCGCGAGCACGACGCAGTCGGTGGGCGTGCCGTCCACCTGCCAGCGGTCGGGGCCGCGCGGAATGGGACGCAGCGGCCGGTGGAGTGTCAGCGAGTGGCTCGTGGCGCTCTGCTCTCGGTCCGGGGCCACGCACGAGACGTGGCCGATGGTCGAGCAGACGGCGATCAGCTCTTCGAGGCCGGGAGAGTGGAGGCCGTCGTCGTTCGTGCAGAGGATTCTCATCGTGGCGTGGGCTCGGGCCCGAGGAGGATGGAACGCCAGTGGCGCAGGAACACTCCGGCGAGGGCCAGGGTGTCGGCGCCGTAGCGGAAGTGGCTGCGCTCGCCGCCGTAGACCGTGGGCACGGCGACGGCGGCGAGGCGGAAGCCGCCGCGCGCGGCCAGGAACAGGAACTCCGTTTCGTACTCGTAGCGCCCGCCGGTGGGCCGCACCCGGGCAGCGACCTCGCCCCGCATGGCCCGGAAGCCGGACTGCGAGTCGGGCACGGCGAAGCCCAGGGCCCGCGAGACGAGCGTGCTCGACAGCCAGTTGGTCACGCGGCGCCCCGCCGGCATGCCGCCTTCGCCGCGGGCCCGCGCCCCCACCACGAGGTCCGCCCTTCCTGCCAGGATGGGCTCGAGGAGCTGCGGGATCGCCTCCGGGGGGTGCTGGCCGTCCGCGTCGAGCGTGACGACGAGGCCGGCGCCCGCTTCCACCGCCGCCCCGAGGCCCGTCTCGAGCGCCCGGCCCTTGCCGAGGTTCTCGGGGTGCCGGAGCACGGTGGCCCCGGCACTCGCCGCCGCCTGGGCCGTTCCGTCGTCCGAGCCGTCGTCCACCACGAGGACCCGCGCCGCCGGCGCCTGGCGGCGGATCCGCGCGAGCACGTCCGGCAGGAGGGCGGCGGCGTGAAAGGCGGGAATCACGATGGCGAGCGAAGGCCCGGGCGAGGGGCCGCCGGCACCGCTACTCGGCATCGTGCTTCCGGTCGCCGTTGAGGAGCTTGAGGATTCCCGTCAGCTCGGCCCGCAGGTCGCGCACGGTCTCGAGGGCCAGCGCGCGCCGCGCCTCCGGCTTCAGCTCGCCCGTGCGGCGGTACTGCTCGATGCGCTGCCGCGCGCCCTCGATCGTGTACTTCTCGGTGTAGAGCAGGTGCTTGACCAGCATGATCAGCTCGATCTCGCGGCGCTGGTAGACGCGGTTGCCCGACCGGTTCTTGGCAGGATTCAGGAACCGGAACTGGCTCTCCCAGTACCGCAGGACGTGCGGCTTGAGGTCCGTCAGGCTGCAGACCTCGCCGATCGAGAAGAACTCCTGTACGGGATCAGCCACGGTCAGCTCCACGTCTCGCTCTTCAACGACCGCTCCATCAGCGCGCCGATCGCCTCGCGCAGGGGCTTGCGCTCGAACAGCACCGCGACCACCTCGCGGGCGATGGGCAGCTCGACGCCCAGCTGCGCGCCCAGCTCCACCGCGACCTGCGCGGTGCCCACGCCCTCGGCCACGGAGAGGCGCCGGCCCACGACCTCCGCCAGCGTCCTGCCCCGCCCCACCTCGAAACCCAGGCTCCGGTTGCGCGACAGGGGGCCCGTCGCCGTCAGCAGCAGGTCGCCCATGCCGGCGAGCCCGGCGAACGTGGCGGGCCGCGCGCCCATCGCCGCACCCAGCCTGGAGATCTCCGCCAGGCCGCGCGTCACCAGAGCGGCGCGCGTGTTGTGCCCGGTGCCCATGCCCTCGAGGATGCCGGCCGCGATCGCCACCACGTTCTTGAGCGCGCCCGCCAGCTCGACGCCGACCACGTCGTCGTTCGTGTAGAGCCGGAGGTGCGGCGCGGCGAGCGCGGCCCGCGCGCGCTGTGCGATCTCTTCGCTCGGCGCGGCGACGACCGCGGCGGTGGGCTGCCGCTCGTACACCTCGCGCGCGAACGTCGGGCCCGACAGGGCCGCCACCGCGGTGCCCGCCGGCAGCACCTGCCGGAGCACCTGCGTCATCCTCAGGTGCGTCTTCGGCTCCAGGCCCTTCGACGCGCTCACCACCAGCGTGCCCGGCGCGACGCCGGACGCCGCGGCGCCCACGACGGCGCGCACCACGTGCGAGGGCGCCGCGGAGACCACGACCTCGGCGCCGCCCACGGCCGCCAGGACCTCCGTGGTCGCCACCAGCGAGGCGTGGAGCGGCGAGTCCGGCAGGAAGAGGTCGTTGCGGTGGCGGCGGTTCACCTCGTCGGCGACCTCCGGCTCGTGCGCCCACAGGACGACCTCGTCGCCCCTGGCGCACAGCAGGTCCGCCAGCGTCGTGCCCCAGCCGCCCGCTCCGAGCACCGCGACGCGCGTCACGAGGTCGCGGTCTTCCGGCGGAACCGCGCCTCGGTGCCGGAGAGCAGGCGCCGGATGTTGGCGCGGTGGTTGACGATCACGAACAGCGCGACGCAGCCCGCGACCCAGAAGGCCGTGATCCGGCTCGGGTAGAGCAGCCGCACGAGGACCGGGAACGCCACCGCCGCCGAGATCGAGCCGAGGGAGACGTAGCCCGTGAGCGCCACGAGCCCGATCCACACCACGGCGGCGGCGCCGATCGCGCCGGGCATGTAGGCGAGGAAGACGCCCGCGGCCGTCGCGACGCCCTTGCCGCCCCGGAAGCTCACGAACGGCGAGAACACGTGGCCCAGCACCGCGGCGGCGCCCACCACGAGGGACCACCACGACGGCTCGCGCGTGAGGGCGAGGTAGACCAGCACCGGGGCCGCGCCCTTCCCCACGTCGAACAGCGCCACGGGGACCGCGGCCTTCCAGCCGACCAAGCGGTAGAGGTTGGTGGCGCCGAGGTTCCTGCTGCCGACCTCGCGCAGGTCCACGCCCCTCGCCCAGCGCGCCACGAGGAAACTCGTGGGCACCGCGCCCAGCAGGTACGCGGGCACGAGCCACGCCACGTGGATCCAGGCGATGTCCATCAGCGTCCCGGCTCGCGCCGCCGGCGCGTGAACCTGAGCCGGATCGGCGTGCCCAGGAAGCCGAAGCGCGCCCGCAGGCCGTTGACGACGAACCGGCGGTACGACTCCGGGATCGAGTCGGGCCGCGAGCTCACGATGGCGAACGTGGGCGGCGCCTCGCCGATCTGCGAGCCGTAGAGGAGCTTCACTTCCGATCCGCCCGCCTGCGGCGGCTGCCGCTCCTCGATCATCTCCTTGATCGCCCGATTCACCTCGGCGGTCTGCACGCGGCCCTTCCGCGCGTCGGCGACCTCCACCACCGTGTCGAGCACCTTCTGCACCCGCTGGCCGGTCAGCGCCGAGAGGTAGAGGAACGGCACGTCGGCGAGGAACGGCGCCCGCTCCACCGCCTTCTTGCGTCCGGCCTCCGCCGTCTTGGTGTCCTTCTCGACCAGGTCCCACTTGTTGACCGCGACCACCAGGCCGGTGCCCGCGTCCCACGCCTGCGCCGCCACCTTGAGGTCCTGCGTGTGCAAGCCCTCGGCCGCGTCCACGACGATCACGCACACGTGGGCGCGCTCGATGGCCCGCTGCGTCCTCAAGAGCGCGTAGAACTCGACCGCCTCGTCGATCTTGCCGCGCTTCCGGAGGCCCGCCGTGTCGATGAACGTCAGCGAGCGGCCCTTGTAGCTCAGCGGGCTGTCTATCGCGTCGCGCGTGGTCCCGGGCTCGGCGGCCACGATCTGCCGGTCCTCGCCCAGCAGCCGGTTCACGAGGCTCGACTTGCCGACGTTGGGCCGGCCCACGACCGCCACGGCCACCGCGTCTTCGGCCTCGGGGGCCGGCGCCTCCGGCAGCGCGGCCGCCACCAGGTCCAGCAGATCGCCGACGCCCTTCCCCGTCGCGGCCGAGACGGGCACCGGATCGCCCAGGCCCAACTCGTAGAACGCCAGGTGCCGGGTCTCCTTCGCCAGCTGGTCCGCCTTGTTCACCACGAGGATGACGGGTTTCCCCTTGCCGCGGAGGTACTCGGCGATCTCCTGGTCGGCGGGCGCCGGCCCGACCTCGACTTCCGTCAGGAGCAGCACCACGTCGGCGGACGCGACCGCCATCTCCACCTGGGTGCGGATGGCCGCGTCCATCGGCTCCTCGCTCGAGGGCAGGAGCCCGCCGGTGTCCACGAGCCAGAAGGCCCGGCCGTTCCACTCCGCCTTGCCGAAGTGCCGGTCGCGCGTCGAGCCCGGGCGCTCGTCCACGATGGCCTTGCGGCCGCCCGCGATCCGGTTGAACAGCGTGGACTTTCCGACGTTCGGGCGTCCGATCAGGGCGACCGTGGCCGCGGTGGCACTCGATGCAGGGCGGGACCCTGCGGACGGCGCAACCGCCGCGCCGCTGGTGGGACGGCGCTTGCCCGGCGTGGTCACGCCGCCGCCTCGACGCCGAGGGCGTCGGTGAAGTGGTACGAGAGCCGCACGGGCACGGGTGACGCCGCGACGAGCGAGGCGAGCGAGGTGTCGTCCACGAAGATGCCATCCTCGTTCACCGCCTCGGCCGGCAGGAGCGCGAGGTCGTAGCCCCGGCGCGACGCGAGCGCCGCCGTCAGCGCCCCGCCCGGCAGCAGGCCCGCGGTCGTCACGGTCGGGCCGAAATAGCTGTTCTCGACCGCCACGCACTCGAAACGCCCGCCGGTGGCCCGCTCCAGCGAGGCGATCACCGTCGGCATCAGCTCGCCCATCGCCGTGCCGGTCAGGACAAGCACCCGGGAGCCCGCGAGCTTCGGCAGCGCGTGCGCCTCCGACTCGATCAGGCTCTCGAGCCAGCGCACGGCGCCGACGCCGTTCTCGACCTGCTCGAACCCGTCGTAGGAGTCGGCCGGAGGGAACGGCTCGCCGGCGCGCATGTACAGCTCATCCGAGCCGTAGACCCATCCGCTGCCGCGCTCGCCCCGGGCCCGCGCCGCCCACTTGCGCACGGACGCGAGGCCGCGCCGCGCCTCGTCGGTCGTGGGCGCCCGCACCAGGTCGTGCTTGGAGTACGCGGTGAGCGCGACGGGCACCACGGACACGCTCAGCACCGGCGCGCCGAACGCGTACAGGTCCGACAGCGTCCGCTCGAGCACGTTGCCGTCGTTGACGCCGGGCACCAGCACCACCTGGGTGTGGAAGCGGATGCCGCCGGCCGCGAACATCTCGAGTTGCGGGAGGATCTCCGGGGCCTTCGCGTTGCGCAGCACGCGGCGCCGGATCCCGGGGTCGGTGGCGTGCACCGACACGTAGAGCGGCGACAGCCGGTACTCCAGGATGCGGCGGATGTCCTTGTCCTTCAGGTTGGAGAGCGTGGCGAAGTTCCCGTAGCGGAAGCTCAGCCGGTAGTCGTCGTCGCGGATCCAGAGGACCTTCCGGGCGCCGGCCGGGTTCCCGTCCACGAAGCAGAAGTCGCAGCGGTTGTTGCAGCGGCGGATCTTGGGCGGCTCGAGCACGACGCCCATCGGGACGCCCTCGGGCCGCTCGACCTCCAGCTCGACTTCCTCGCCGCCCGCCGTGCGCACCTTGAGTTCGAAGGTCTCGTCCGCGCCGAGGAACTCCCAGTCGAGGAAATCCACCAGCTCGCGGCCGCCGATGGAGAGCAGCTCGTCTCCGGTCTTGAGGCCGAGATCGGCTCCGACGGAGCCCGTGGCGACGGTGGCAACACGTAACATGAGGCCTACGATGATACAGCGTAACGCCTTAATCCACAATAGATTCTAGCACGCACCTAAAGCGATGCTGCAAGCGAAGTTCCAGTAGAGGTGGAGTGTGGAACGGCGTCCGGCGGCTCGACTCGGCGATTGCCCTCCCCATCGTCCGTTCCGATCTTCCGACCAATGGACGAGCGACGCTACACCGAGGAAGAGGTCAGCGCGATCTTCGAGCGGGCCGCGGAGGCGCAGCAGGCTGTGCGGCGGGCGCTGCCGCCCGGCGAGGGGCTGACGCTCACGGACTTGAGGGAGATCGGCCGCGAGGTCGGCATTCCGGCGGAGCTGGTGGACCTCGCGGCGCGAGGCGTGGACCAGCGGGGCCGCGACGCGACGCGGACCTTCATTGGCCTGCCGGTCGGCGTCGGGCGGACCGTGGACCTGGGCCGGCGCCTGACCGACGACGAGTGGGAGCGCCTGGTCGTGGATCTCCGCGAGACCTTCGACGCGCGGGGCACCCTTCGGACCGACGGCTCGCTGCGCCAGTGGACCAACGGGAATCTCCAGGCGCTGCTCGAGCCGACGCCGACCGGCCACCGGCTGCGCCTGCGCACCGTCAGGGGCGGCGCTACGGGGTCCATGACCGCGGGGCTCGGCTTCCTGGGGGTGGGCGTGGTGATGGCCATCGCGTCGGCGGTGACGGGCCACGTCGCGGGGACAGTCGGGGGAATGACGGGGACGCTCATCGGCGCCTGGGGCGCGGCCATGTTCGCCCTCGGCGCGGTCCGTCTCCCGGCTTGGGCCAGGACGCGCCGGCGCCAGATGGAGGGTGTGGCGGCGCGGCTGGCGCTGGCGACCGCGACGCCGCCGGCGGAGGAGTTGCCGCCGGCCGATCGACAGCCTACCGAGTAGCCCCCCCTCAGGGGCCGGCCACCAGGCCGGCCATCTCCACCACCTCGAAATCCGAACCGTGCAGGCGCTTGAGCAGGTTGATGTCCGCGTCGTTCCAGCGCGGATCCGGCGCGCCGCTGAGGTAGAACGGACTGCCGTTGTCCGCGAGCAGCATGCCGTAGCGCTTGAGTGCCGTGAGGATCACCTGGTCGTCCGCCGGGAACGTCGAGATGTCCACGCCCGCCTTCAAGCGCACACGCATCCCCATCGGCGGCAGGTTGACCGAGGTCTGGCTGCTGGCCCAGTGCCGCGCGGGCGGCACGTACGCCTCGCGCGTCGAGGGACAGGTGAAGCGCAGCGCGTGGGTGATCGCGCCCGCGGCCACCTCGTCGTAGCGGGTGAGGCCGGGAAAGATCGGCAGTCCGGCGGCATCGGCCGAGGTCCACCCGGCCGGCCGAAGCGAGTCGCTCGACAGGTCGAACACGGCGCCGGAGCCCGCCGTCCAGCTAGCCCCGCCGTTCACCGGGTGGGCGTCGAACAGCTCGTAGAGCACCCAGTGGTCCACGTCCACCACCAGCACGTGGCGATCGCCGGCGGATGAGGGACCGCCCTCGATCGGGGCCGAGGGCGGGATGGGATACGGTCCCTGGTCGCTCTCGTCGGCGTAGTCGAAGGTGACGGGCACCCGGGGCTGGTTGCCCGGTACCGTGATGAACGGGATGCCCCACGGCTCGCCGAGGTAGACGGTGCCGAAGTCGGGATGCAGTTGGCTGGTTCCGCCGCACGACGCGATGAGACTGTCGGACGACGGATCCACCGAATCCTGCGAGATGTCCCGGTTCCAGGCGTTGTCGGCGGGAAAGACGCTGCGCGACGGCAGCGGCGGCGGCGTGAACGGCGCGCCCGGCTCCGTGCCCGAGCGCCCGCAAGCGGCCAGGCAGCACACCAGGCCAAGCTGGCCCATCCGGCGCAGCGTCATCGCCTGCTCTACCCTGCAGCCGCGCGCTGGTTCGTCACTTCACCACAGCGACGCCGCGCAGCGACCTACGGTACGGTGATGTAGGTATTGTGGCTGCTGCTGTCCACCGAGACGGTGGCCGCGGTGAACGCGCCCGCCCCTGACGCTTTCGTGCCGGCGCTGACGCCGTCGGTCAAGGCGACGCCGCTCGAACTCGTGTAGCCCTTGCCACTGAGCACGAACACGAACTGCGGCCTGTCGCCGCTCGTGGTCAGGCCGGTATGCGGAAGCAGCTTGCCTGCGCCGGCCACACTCGACAGCGTGAAGACGTACTTGCCGGTCCCGTCGTTGCTGAGCGACATCGCTCCCCACCCCCAGGCGGAGCACTTCACCGATACCGTGGTCGGGTCCCAGGTGGCGGAAGGGTCCAGGTTCCCGGTGTCCAGGACGAGCTGCACGTCCGTGGTGCCGAACGGCTTCAGTGTCAGGCCGGCGACCACCTGGTCGGCGGTGGCACCCGCGTTCACCGTGAAGCTGCCGTTGGGGCCCGCCGGCCAGATCCAGCCATCGCCGAAATTCGTCTCGTACGTCTGATCGATCATTCCATATTCGTAGGTCGTCGCGCCGGTGGCAGGAGGCATGACGAACACCACGGCGCCGAACTTGTGGTCCCCCGCGACGGCGCCTTCCGGCTCGTGGCCGCCCGCGGACATCGGGCCGTCGTCATAGAGCGGAGCCCAAGGACCGGCCCAGGACGGGTCCGCCGTGATCAGGCCGGTGGTCTTGTCGTAGACCATCGCACCTTTCCACACCAGTTGGCCGTCGGTGTAGACCTTGTTGGCCGCGTCGTCCACGACGATGCTCACGGCGATGGCTCCGGCCGGCCTCTTGAAGAGCGAGGCCGGGCCCGTGGAGTCCTTGCTGCACGCACCGGCGCCGAGCGAGAGCGCGAGCGCAGCGGCGGCGGCCGCGGTGATCGACTGGGATCTCATCTTCACCTCCTGGAGCGTCCAAAGCGGACCTGCGCCCGCCCTGTCGGCAAAGGGTCGAAGCCGTCCACTTGGTAACACAATGGGTGGAGGGGCGTTAGTGCGGCGTCATTTGGCCTGGGGAGCCAAACTATCGGAGATGAGTCGGGGTTCGAACCCGTCGAACCTAAGACGCTGATGTCCACGGTCGCCCTCATCAGGCGCTTGGGCGAAACCGATTCCTAGGCGATCTATCAGGGGAGCATTATCGATCTTCTGGATAGGAGCGCCCGACCATGAATTGGCTTCACGACGTGTCCTACCTTCTCGGCGGCGCTTTTCTCGCGAACGCCGTCCCGCACTTCATCAGCGGCATGATGGGGCGGCCCTTTCAGACCCCGTTCGCCAAGCCGCCGGGCAAAGGTCTTTCATCCTCGACCGTAAACGTGCTCTGGGGCTTTGCGAACTTCGTCCTGGCCTACCTTCTCATCGCTCGTGTGGGGAGCTTCGATCTCCGCGCCGGGGATCACGTCATCGCCGTGGGCGTGGGCGTACTGCTCAGCGCATTGATCGCCGCGCGCACGTTCGGGCGGTTCCACGGCGGCAATTCGCCGACGGGCCCGTGACGGCATGGCCAAGGGCACGTTCCGCTTGCTGAAGGTCTCCCAGCTGCACACGGCGTAGCCACATGGAACGAAATCGGGGGGCCTCGAACTGGCCCCCCGACGAATTTCCGGTACCGCCAAGAGCTACTGCGCCACTGCCAGGAGCGGGCGACCGGATTCGAACCGGCGACGTCCAGCTTGGGAAGCTGGCATTCTACCCCTGAATTACGCCCGCACGTTGGAGCGGGGGCCGGTCGGCCCCCGCCCCCAATTTAATCAGTTCGATCCGTACTTCCAGGCGACGATGCCCTTCCCCGTCGCGTCCACCGTGAAGTCGTACGCCTGGCCCGCGCTCCCGTTCGGATTGAGGTCCGGGATCTCCACGGTCTTCGTCGTCACCACCTGGCACGCGCCGTCGACGAACTGCATCACCAGGTTGAAGCCCTTCATCGGCTGGGCCTGCTGGTTCGTCACCATCCCGTGGAACGACGCCGTAGTGTCGGTCGCGGTGAACTGCACCACCGACAGCTCCCACGGCAGCGCCTCGGCCCGCTGCAGCACCTTCAGCGTCGAGTCCTTGTTGCCGTCATCCTGCCACGCCCGCGCCAGGATCTGCAGGCTCGAACGGTGCATCGAGTCCACCTGCATCAACCGCCGTGCCGCCGTCAGCAGGCGCGCGGTGTCTTTCGCCGCCATGTAGGTGTTGGCGAGGTTGAACAGCCCGTCTCGCGAGCACTGGTTGAGGCGCAGGCCGCGCTCGATGAACTGCGCCGCGAGCGGGTACTGCTCCGAGCGGAACAGCGCCACGCCGGCCGTGAACAGATCCTCGGCCTCGGCCGAATCGGAGTGCGCGAGCATCGAGTCGTACACCATCCTGGCCTGGGCGGGCTGGTGCATCTGCGTGTATATGCCGGCCAGGCTCGCCTGGGCCGCCATGTCCCGCGGCCGCATCCTCAGCAGCTCCTTGTACGAGGCCTCGGCGTCGGCCAGTCGCGCGTCCTTCACCGCGCTGTCGGTCACGCCGCGCCGCTGCGCCTCCGCGTGCACGCTCACCGTGTCCCCGGCGACCTCCTCGTCCAGGCGGGCCGCATTGAACAGGGCGGTCGAGCGCGCCTCGTCGAACCGGGGCTCGGTCGTCGAATGCGCCGCCAGGCGGAAGTAGAGCGCGGCGCTGTCCATCATCTGCTTGCCGTAAAAGATCGAAGCCATGTTGAGGTAGGCGTACGGCTCCGTCCGGTAGATCCTGTTGGACGCGCGGAACAGGGCCAGCGCCGAGTCCGCGTTGCCCGCGTTCATCTGCTCCACGCCCGAATTCTGGAGCGGCACCCAGAGGTTGCGGCGCTCGCGCGCGATCTCGCGCTTGCACTCCGGGTCGGTCACGGCCTCCACCTTCGAGAACGCCGAGTCGGCGCCGGCCAGGTCGTTCTGGAGGGCGTACACCTGCCCGTACATGTACCACAGCGTCGGCTGGTCCACCCCGCCGACGCGCGCCGCGTCCTGCAGGAGGCGCATCGCGTCCGCGATCTGGCCCTTCTTGACGTCCGGATACGTGGTGGACTTGGCCAGGTCGAGGTGCTGCTTGACCCCGTTCAGCCGGAAGTTGCCGCGATAGTCGAGGTGCTTGCACTCCGGGGGAGCCGCCGCCTGCTGGGCGAGGGCCGAGCCCGCCGCCAGCACAAGCGCCGCGAGCGGCGCGATGATCGTCAGACTGCGCGAAGCCATGCCTGTTCCTCCGTCGAGGTGAATCGACACAAGTCAATAAACATCCACGAGTTAGCTCTCGCCGTCAACGTCCTTTGCGAAGCCCCTGCCATACAGGACGCCGGCGCCGGTATTGAACACGACCACCGTCTCCGACCGCGCCACCGAGCCGCCGGCCAGGAGCCGCCTGGCCGCCGCAACGGCCGCCCCGCCCTCGGGGCAGGCGTCCACGCCTTCCAGGGTGGCCAGGAGCCGCGCACCCTCCACCAGCTCCGCATCGGGCACCGCCACGGCGCCGCCGCGGCTCTCGCGCAGGGCCCTCAGCATTAGACGGCCGCCGAGCGGTCCTGGCACCCGCAGACCGCTGGCGACGGTCTCCGGGTTCGGCCAGGCCTCGCAGTGGTCGCTGCCGGCCTCCCAGGCCCGTACGACGGGCGCGCAGCCCGTGGACTGCACGGCGAAGAGCCGCGGCATCGGCCCCGCGACCCAGCCCGCCTCGATCAGCTCCAGGAAGGCTTTCCACATGCCGATCAGGCCCGTGCCGCCCCCTGCCGGGTACACGATGGCCCCCGGCAGGCGCCAGCCCAACTGCTCTGCAATCTCCAGGCCGAGGGTCTTCTTTCCCTCGATCCGATAGGGCTCGCGCAGGGTCGACAGGTCCATCGCGCCGTGCTCGGCGGCGTAGGTCTTGGTCCGGGCTCCGCAATCGCCGATGTGCCCGTCCACGAGGTGCAGGTCGGCGCCGTAGGCCGCGATCTGACCCAGCAGCGGGGCCGGCGTCGAGCGCGGGGCGTACACCCGGACATTGGCCCCGGCCCGGGCGCCGTAGGCGGCCGCGGCGACCCCCGCGTTGCCGGCGGTGGGCAGGACGAACGCCCGCGCTCCACCGAGCACGGCGCGCGTCACGGCGGCCGAGAGGCCCCGCGCCTTGAAGGAGCCGGTGGGGTTCGCAGCCTCGTCCTTGACCAGGAGCCGCGCGCCGCCGATGGCCGCGCCGAGCCGGGTGGCCTCCAGCAGCGGGGTAGCGCCCTCGCCCAGCGTGACCGGCGCCTCGCCGGTCGCGAGCGGGAGCAGCGCGCGATAGCGCCACATGCCTTCCCCGACCGGCCGGCGCTCGAGCTCGGCGCGCGCGTCCCGCGCGTACGGGCGCGGGTAGCGCACCAGCCAGGGCGAGCCGCAGGCCTCGCAGACCGTGGGCAGGCCCGCCGCGTCACGCGTGAGGCCGCATCCCGAGCATTCGAGCGTCCAATCCATGGCCTCAGCTCCGGCTGGTGAGGTGGGCGAGGAGGCGTTCGGCCAGTCCCCGCGAGATGCCGGGCACCGCCGCCAGTTCGTCGAGGCTGGCCGACTGCACGCCGGCGAGGGAGCCGAAGCGCTCGAGCAGCGCCCGGCGCTTCGATGGTCCGATGCCCGGCACGCTCAGGAGCTCGGAGGTGAGCGTGCGCGCCGCCCGGCGCTTGCGGTTGAACGTGACCGCCACGCGGTGCGCCTCGTCCCGCGCGCGCTGCAGCAGCTTGAGCGACGGGCTGCGCCGCGAGAGCCGGAGCGGCTCCGTGCGGGACGGCAGATAGACCTCCTCGTCGCGCTTGGCGAGCGAAGCGAGGGCGAGCGCGCCCTCCGGCACCGCCGCATCCGCCACGGCCGCGAGCGCCGCGTTCAGCTGGCCGCGGCCCCCGTCCACGAGCAGGAGCTCGGGGAGCGGCCGGCTCTCGGCGAGCCGCCGCTTCAGCAGGCGCCCGACGACCTCGCGCATCGAGGCGAAGTCGTCCTGGCCCTCGACCAGCTTGATCTTGTAGGTGCGGTATTCGCTGCGCTTCGGCCGGCCGTTTTCGAACCACACGACGGAGCCGACGGTGTCCCGGCCCTGCGCGGTGCTGATGTCCACGCAGGCCATGCGCCGCGGCACCGCCGACATGCCGAGGTCGCGCCCCAGGGCGTAGACCGGGTCCTCGGCGCGCTCGGCGCCCTCGAACGTCTCGAGCCGCAGGGTCTCCAGGAGGTGCCGGGCGTTCTGGTCGGCGAGGTCCACGAGGCGCCGCGCGGAGCCGCGCTGCGGCACGGCCCAGCGCGCGCCGCCGAACGCGTCGGCCAGCGCCGCCTCGTCGGCCGGCGGGCACGGCAGGAAGGTCACCGGCGCCGTGCGCTCGCGCGGCAGGTAGTAGCGCACGAGGAAGGCCGTGAGGATCTCGCTCTCCGGGACGTCCTCGACCCCGACGAGGAAGGTGTGCTCGCTGCCCAGCACCTTCCCTTCCCGCACGCGCAGCACCACGGCGCACGCGTCGTCCTCGTCGCGCGCCAGGCCGACCGCGTCGCACGTGCCGCCGCCCACGCGCTCGACCGTGGGCGGCTCCTCGATCTGGTCGAGCCGCTTCAGCGCGTCCCGGAGCTCCGCGGCCAGCTCGAAGTCCGTGGCGGCGGAGGCCGCCTGCATCCGCTCGCGCAGGTGCTGGCGCACCTCGAGCGTCTTGCCCTCGAGGAAGAGCAGCACGTCCTGGATCATCCGGCCGTAGGCCTCTCTCGTTTCCCATCCCACGCACGGGGCGAGGCACTTGCGGATGTGGTAGTCCAGGCAGGGCCGGTCCGGCGCGTCGTCGGGCAGGCCGTAGGTGCAGGAGCGCACCGTGAAGATGCGGCGGATCAGGCGCAGCGTCCGCCGGAGCGCGCCTACATCGGTGTACGGCCCGAAGTAGCGGGCGCCGTCGTCCGACTGGTTGCGCGTCACCAGGACGCGCGGGAACGGCTCCTGCACCGTCACGGCAAGCCACGGGTACCGCTTGTCGTCCCGCAGGTCCACGTTGAACCGCGGGTGGTACTCTTTGATGAGGTTGTTCTCGAGGAGCAGCGCCTGCGACTCGCTCTGCGTGACGATGGTGTCGATGTCGGCGATGCGCCGCTCGAGGAGCTGGAAGCGCGGGATGGCGCCCGCCTCGTCGCCGAAGTACCAGCGCACGCGGCTCCGCAGGCTGTTGGCCTTGCCCACGTAGAGCACCTCGCCCGCCGCGTCCTTCCAGAGGTACACGCCGGGCGAATCGGGCAGCGCGTCGAGCTTGCGCTGCAGTGCCTCCTCAGGCACCCGGCCTCCAGGCGAGCACCGCGCGCGCGGCCGGGATGCGGAGCGCGAGCGTGAGCAGGCCGTAGAGCAGCGCGTAGGGCACCAGGACGGCCACGCCCGTGCTCACCGGCCCGAGGCGCACCGCGCGCCACAGGGCGAAGGCCACGACGCCGGCGCCGGCGGCCGCGCCCCACAGCTTGGCCAGGTACCACGGCGCGAAGTGCGTGGCGCCGATGCGCCGCGCGAGGCCGCGCCGCAGCAGGGCGAACTCGACCCACGCGGAGAACCCGGCGCTGGCCGTGAGCCCCACCGCGCCCCACTTCAGCTCGAGGCCCAGCAGGGGCGGCAGCGGTACGGAGCAGAGGAAGCCCAGCACCGTCGTCAGCGCCACCCGCACGATCGCGTAACGGAGCGGCGTGCGCGTGTCGCCGAGGGCGTAGAACGTCGAGGCCGAGAGCCGGCTCAGCGTGGACGCGAGGAGCCCCACCGCCGAGCCCGCGAGGATGGCCCACACGTAGCGGCTGTCCACGGCGCGGAAGCGGCCGGTCTGGAACAGCGCGCCGACGAGCACCTGCCCCAGGGCGAGGAAGGCCATGGCGCACGGCACGACGAAGTAGGCGATCCGGTGCAGGCCCTCCTCGACCTGCGCGCGGAGCGCGGCGTGCCGCTCGGTCTCGCTGCCCTGTGTCGCCGACATCACCGGCAGCGCGGCGGCGGAGACCGACATCCCGAACAGGCTCACCGGCAGCGTGTAGAGCAGCTGGGCGTTGGCCAGCGCGCCCACCGGGTCGTCGCCCAGCAGGCTCGAGATGACCGTGTCCACGAAGGCGCTCAGCTGGTTGACGCCGCGGCCGACGAGCGCCGGCCAGAAGTTGCGCACCACCGTGCGCACCTCGGGATCGGCCGTGCTCACCGAGAGGCGGAGGCCGCGGGCCAGGGCGAGCACCATCGGCAGCTGCACCAGCACCTGCAGCACGCTGCCCGCGACCGCGCCCCACGCGATCAGGACCGCCAGGTCGCCCGTGGCCGCGCGGCGCCATCCGCCGAGCAGCGCGGCGGCGATGATGGCCGCGTTCCACACGACGGGCGCGGCGTAGGAGACGAAGAACTTGCGGTGGCTGTTGAGGATGCCCAGGCACCACGCGGAGAAGACCAGGATGCCCGTCGCGGGGAACAGGATCCGCACCAGGCCGATCGTCAGCAGGCGCTTCTCGCCCGTGAAGCCGGGCGCGAGCACGCTCACGACGAGGGGCGTCGCCCCCACGCCCAGCGCGACGATGACCGCCACCACCAGGCCCAGGAGCCCGGCCACGGCGCCCGCCACCTTCCCCGCCTCCTCCTCGCGCCCCTGGCCCAGCAGCCGCGCGTACACGGGGATGAACGACGCCGACAGCACGCCTTCGCCGAACAGGTTCTGCAGGAGGTTGGGGATGCGGAACGACGCGCCCAGCGCGTCGGCGACGTAGCCGAGGCCGAAGTAGTAGCTGAAGACGCGCTGGCGGACGAAGCCGGCGATCCGGCTGAGGAGTATCCCGGCGGCGACCAGCGCCGAGGAGCGCCCCCCGGCCGACCGCGGCATGCCTAGGAGCCGGACTTGGGCAACGACTTGGGGGCGGCCGTCCGGTGCGCGGGATCCTCGAGCAGCCGCTGCATGTACTGGTGCTCTTCCTGGATCTGCGCCAGCTGGCGCCCCATCGTCTCCAGCTCGGTCTCGAGCACGCCGACCTTCTTGGCCAGCTCCTTCACGTCGGCGCCGCCCTCGATCTTGCCGCCCTGCATGCGGTCGACCCACGCCTTGACCACCGGGGAATCGAGCACGACCGCGGTGAGGGGGATCAGCAGCGCGAACGCGATGAGGACGATGACGGCGAGCGCCATTCCGGTAACCTAGGCCGCCCCGGGGGCGGCTTCAAGTAGCCGCGCCACGTGTGCGCGCGCCGCGTCGAGCAGCAGGGAGATCAGCGGCCGCCCGTGGCGCGCGAGGTAGTTCGCCGCCGTGAGCACGCGCTCCTGCGGCTTGCCGTCGGGATAGAGGTTGGCCCGCGCGCGCGCCAGCTGCTGCAGCGACGTCTCGTTGTTCCGCTTGAGCGCGGCCACGAGGCGCTTCTCGATCTCGTCCGCCGCGTGCACCGCCTGGTTGCGCGCCGTCTCCACGGGGCGCTCGAGCGTCCGCTCCAGCCGCACCGCGGCCGCCCGCACGGCGCCGTAGCGCTCGTCGAGCGCGGCCCGCAGCGCGGCCAGCGCGCCCGCCGCGTCGGCCGGCAACGCCTCCCGCGCCATCGCCGACGCCAGCTCGCTCTCGGGCCGGGCCAGGTCGGCCGGCGCGAGGCCCAGCCGCTCCAGCGCCTTCTCGACCTTCGCCTCCACCAGGAAGCCCGCGACGCGCGGCGTCGGCACCGGCCGCGGCACGGCCAGGTGCGCGAACAGCGGCCCGACCTGCCCCAGGTAGGCCAGCTCGGCGGGCCCGCCCACGTACGCGACCGTCGGGAACAGGTGGGCTTCGACCGCGGGCCGCAGCAGCACGTTCGCCGACAGCCGCTCGGGCGAGGAGCCCGCCAGCGCCTCGAGATCGGCAAGCACGAAGCGTTCCCCCGCCCGCCGCGTCACGAAGCCTCCGTCGGCGATGCGCAGCCGGTCGCGGCCGCCGGCGCCCTCCACCATCGCCAGGCTCATCCCCTCGCCCACCACGACCGGCGTCTCGCCGCCCGCGTCGCGGAGCCGCTGGGCCTCGCGCCCCAGCGCGTCGTCGAGCGTGCGGGCGGAGCGCAGCGCCTCGAGCACGACCGGCGCCGCGGCGCGCTTCAGCGAGCCCACCCAGCCGCGGCAGACCACGACGCCGAGCGGGGCCAGGAGGTCCGCGAGGGCGAGCGCGAACGCCTCGGCCAGCGACCGGTCGGGACGATACGCCGCGCGCAGCCAGGCGACGGTCTCGGAGCGGAAGTCGCTCGGCGGCAGCGCCGCCTCCAGCGCCGCCAGCGCCTCGTCGCCGCCCGGCGCCACGCTCTCGCGGTAGGCCGGCAGCATCGGCGCGCCGGCGGGCCGCTCGCGCAGCACCAGCGGGCGCACGGCCCCGTCCGCCGCGACGACGGCGCAGTGGTTGATCTCGGCGAAGTCGTGGTCGTCGCCCGCGACCCAGAAGACGGGCACGACCGGCCGCGCCCAGCGCGCGGCGAGCGCCTCGGCCAGCGCGGCCGCCGTGAGCGCCTTGTAGAGGGTGTAGAGCGGGCCGGTGAAGAGGCCCGGCTGCTGCCCGGTGGTGACGGCCAGCGCCCGGCCCGACACCAGCGCCTCGCGCGCGCGCTCGGCGGCCGCGAGCGGGCCGGTCACGAGCGCGTCCGCGGCCGCCGCGGGGAACGCGCGCCTGCCCTGCGCCGCGAGCGCGGCGTCGAACGCCGCGGCGCCCGGCGACGAAGCCGGGAGCGCGGTGGGCTCGAACCGCACCGTCACGGCGTCACCGCCACCGGGATCAGTCGCGGGCCGCCGGGCGGGCCGGCACCACCTGCGCGCGGAACGCGAACAGCTCGGTCGCCCCGTCGCGCCACGCGTCGGCCGGGAGCAGTGCCTTCTGGCACACGCCCCGCAGGAACGCCGTCCGGTCCCAGCCCTGCTCGGTCGCCACCTGCGGCAGGAGCACCCCGGTGCGCGGCCCGCGCTGCACGATCAGGCCGTCCCGGCCCGGCACCACGTCCTCGGGCCTGATGCGGACCGTCGGCGAAAGGACGGAGACCTCGACCTCGAGGCCCTCCAGCTCGTCCGGCCCCACGGGCGGGAACCGCGGGTCGTCCCGCGAGGAGGCGACCGCCATCCGCCGCACCGCCTCGCCGACCGACTGGTCCGGCTCGATGTGCCCCAGGCAGCCGCGCAGGTCGCCCTCGACGTGCAGCGAGACGAACACGCCCCGCGGCGCGCGCAGCTCCGGCAGCTCCGGCACGGGCGGCAGGCGCTCGCCCTTCACCGCCGCGGCGACCGTCGCGCGCGCGAGGTCCAGCAGGCTCTGCAGCGCCTCCGGCGAGAGCAGCGCCGGCTCCGCCACCGTCGAGTTCACCTGGCGGCCCCTCGGCTACGCGTACATGCCCCGCATCTTGTGCACGGCCGCCACGCGGTCGATCGCCAGCGTGTACGCCCCGATCCGCATGTTCACGCCGTACTTCTTCGAGACGTCGAGCACGTGGTGGAAGCTCCGGACCATGATCTCTTCGAGCCGCTGGTTGACCGTCTCCTCGGTCCAGAAGTAGCCGTCGCGGTCCTGCACCCATTCGAAGTAGCTCACCGTCACGCCGCCGGCGTTGGCCAGGATGTCCGGCACCACGAACACGCCCTTCTTGTCCAGGATCTCGTCGGCGCCCGCCGCGGTCGGCCCGTTGGCGCCCTCGATGACCACCTTGGCCTTGATGTCGGGGGCGTTGCGCGAGGTGATGACGTTCTCGAGCGCCGCCGGCAGCAGCACGTCGCACGGCAGGGTGAGGAAGGCGTCGCCCTCCACCGCCTCCGCCTTCGGGTACCCCGTCACGTAGCGGTGGGCGTCCCGCCACGCGATGACGTCTTTCACGTCGAGGCCCTTCGCGTTGTACAGGCCGCCCGAGACGTCGCTCACCGCCACCACCGTCGCGCCGTTCTCCTGCAGCAGCTCCGCCGCGATGGACCCGACGTTCCCGAAGCCCTGCACCACGATCTTGGCACCCTTGAGCGGCATGCCGAGGTGCTTGAGGGCCTCCCGCGTGACCCACATGCAGCCGCGCCCCGTGGCCTCGCGCCGGCCGGCCGACCCGCCCATGATGAGCGGCTTGCCGGTCACGACCGACGTCACCGTGTGGCGCTTGTGCATGGAGTAGGTGTCCATGATCCACGCCATCACGCGCTCGTTCGTGTTCACGTCGGGCGCCGGCACGTCGGAGTCGGGGCCGAGGATCTCGATGATGCTGGACGTGTAGCGGCGGGTGAGCCGCTCCAGCTCGCCGATGGACATGTTGAGCGGATCGCAGATCACGCCGCCCTTGGACCCGCCGAACGGGATGTTGACGACGGCGCACTTCCACGTCATCCACGCCGCGAGCGCGCGCACCTCGTCGATCGTGACGCCGAGGTCGAAGCGGATCCCGCCCTTCCCCGGCCCGCGCGACGTGTTGTACAGCACGCGGTAGCCCGTGAAGACCTCCGTCTCGCCCGAATCCATCTGGATCGGCAGCGACACGATGATCTGCATCTGCGGGTTGCGCAGCACCTTGTAGAGACCCGCGTCGAGCTTGAGGAGCTTGGCCGCGATGTCGAACCGCGACATCATGGCCTCGAACGGGTTCTCCTCGCTGAGAAAGTGGTCCTTGTCGGGGTGGAAGAAGCTCTTCGTGTCGCTCATGAGGGCATCCGTCGGTCTGGCGGCGCCACGGCCGCCGCGGGGTTGGTCCGGAGTTGCGCCACCGATCCGAGCCGGTCCAGGAGGCGCGCCAGGGGTTCCTCGCCGTCGCTGATCTGCACGTCCAGCTCCGCGACGAGGCACGGCGGAGCGGTCGCCGGCCACAGGGGCCGGAGCCTGTAAGCGTCCTTCGCGGTCGTCACTACGACGGCGTCCGGCCGCGCGAGCGCCAGGACGGCGTCCACGTCGGCGCGCGTGAAGGCGTGGTGGTCGCCGAACGACGCGAGGCGCACGCGCGCGCCGAGCCGCTCGAGCTGCAGCCGGAACGGCCTCGGGTCGCCGATGCCGCAGACCGCCACCACGTCCCGCCCGAACAGCCACCCGCCAGCAAGCGGCGTGCCGCCCGCGAGCGGCACCAGGCGTCCGATCGCGAGGCCCGCGGCGAT